>BNJV01000519.1_pt1 | contig 51783 bp, 80 predicted proteins | sample 8540591 | NCBI WGS metagenome assembly BNJV01 (sample SAMD00202457, study PRJDB9452) | human saliva metagenome | host: Homo sapiens | reverse complement strand
CGTCTATCCGAGCCCTGTTTTCCTACCGATCGCGCCGATCATCCGCGATTGTTTCACGTGAAACATCGACGCTGAGGCCCCCAGCCCACGATGGTGGGCTGGGGCCTCAGCGTTCAGATTCCTGAAGGCGGGGCATGACATTGCCTGCCTCATCTATGAATCTCTATGGAGTCAATCAAGGGTTCTATGAGATAGAAATGGGCTTCTATGACATTGAAATGGGGTCTGCAGAGATAGATGGGTGGTTCTATGAAATGACGCCATCGGAGGATCAGATGCTCCTGCTGCGCCATCATCGATCGACGGCCGATGCGGAACTGGTACAAGATAGTTGGCTACGAGATCTTGAGCAAACCCTGGTGCCCCTGTGTTTGGCATCTGCTCGCGAAAAATACGCACGCTCCCCACGCTGAACTATGAAGAACCGGTAATTCGGTTGCAAAGGATCCTTCCTTCTGGTGATGAAACATGTCATTGACGATTTGGTTCTCAAGCGTTTCCCGTAGGTCGTAGCAAGAACCCGCTAACGACGCATGAGTGGTCATCTTGCTCCTGTAATGAATAAGTGGAGTGACAATTTATTTTCCTTTTGTGTCCCATCGCTTTTTCAGTGCGAACGGTTGTGTACTCACGGGAAGTGTCCTCAGAATTGGTTCCTCGAACAACTGCTGATTTTTTCGGATATTGAGAGCTCTATGCAGACTCCGAAAATGCCGGTATCTCTCACGTAACAGTCATAGGACCCAATATTATCGGGAATGATGGTGTCTTCAAGAGGTTGGATGACGATGCTCTCCTCGCGAAGTGATTTCACCTCCTCGGAAAAACGGATGCAGAAGTCGCCGTCTTGACAGATTTTGTCGAATTCTTCTGTGTCACCCGTGTTGAACGTCGTATTCCCATAATTCTACAAACCATAGTGCTGTCGTCTGTGCGCCGACTTGGCCTCCTCTTGTAGCCCCTTTGGGGAGTGGGCTTCGTACTTTCGGCCGGTGTCGGCATGGGGCGCGGCATATCACCCGATTGGGAGCCAGATTGCGCGGTGCTGTCAGACTGGGGCGACTGTGCCCCGGACTGAAGATCAGCGTTCGCGTGGGCTCGCGCGTTGAACGCGTGGAGCCCCAGGAACGACGCGCCGATGATGACAACAGCGGCAATGGCAGCGCCAACCCACTGCCCGATGGTGGAGAGTTTGGTGGTCATGGTGCATCACTCTTTTAGTGTCCTTGGCTTTCTTCCCAGGTGTCGGTGTTGCTGATGAGGAGGTGGGAGAGGCGGAATGGGCCCGTTGTTTCTTTTGTTGTGACGAGGCCGTTGATGGTTTGCGTCTCTCCGGTGAAGGGGTTGGTGGCCGTGCCTGCCCACGTGGTGGTCAGGGTGATAGTGCGCGTGGCGGAGGGGTAGGGCCCGTCGAATCGGGATCTCCACCCGTTTGGCGGCGTGTAGTAGTGGCGGATGAGGGCTGGGTCGGTGTTGGGGTTCATGCCTTTGTGCCAGGGCATCCCCGGCGAGGTCGTGGTCAGGTCCGGGGTGTCGTCTCCCCAGCTCCACGTGTAGGACGTGGCCGTGAATGCCACGGTGACCTCGCGGCCGAACATCGTAACTACATGGGTTTGAGTGGGGCGCGTAGCCGCCACGAGCGTGGGAATATGCTTGTTTGTGTAGGACACCCCTTCGGGCCGCTTGTACAGGCCAGCACCGTCGGCGTGGATGACGGCCGTGGCTAGGTAGAGGATATCTCGTGTGGAGGGGATGCGGCCGGGGTCCTGGTCGGATCCTCCCTCAGGATCAGCGGGGAGCGGGCAGTTTCGACCGTGTCGTCGGCGGAAACTGTCGGGCTGTTAGGGGCCTTGTTGACGTACACGTTTTTACAACGCGCAGCGTCCCCGTATGTCTGCGCAGCAGGACTTGCGTCGGAAGAGTTCGTGAGTCTAGGGATATCGTCAGCCGGATTAGGATTTCCGAAAGGGGTGTCGGGATCAAGTTCGCTTTGACCGAGTATCCCCGCAATTACTGCATCTGCGCCTTCGGTGTAACTGTTTAGTTGCCCGTCAGGTTCACCAAACGCCCATCCCGCTGTGGGAATGTAAGTAAGGCAAAGACATGTGGCGAGAGTACAGATTGCGCTAGGCATATGCGATTTAGTCTTATTCATTACCGGCAAATCTTCCCTGCGTTTCAATCCACTGTCCGTCGCGCCATGTCATAATCAGGGTAAACGTGGATTTATACCTCGAGGCGGCGGTGTGCACTTTCGTTTTGGTGCAGTAAGTTCCGTCGTATGAATCGACACGATATTTCACAACGATAGAACCTTCGGGAACATCTTTTCCGTTCGCTTCAATCGGCTCAACACGAAGGACATGTGTGATGTTCGATTCCATTCCGTAGGTCCATCCGCTGTCGTATCGAGTGTTAACGTCTCGGACTATTGCCGACGCAAACTGTGATGATGGGGAGGACATGTCCGCGAATGGTTGCGTGTCTCCCGTGTTCCATGCGTAGACGAGTAGTGCGAGAGTAGTGTTCTGCGGCGCTTCGGCACCTCGTTCGGTGTTTTCCTTGGCGGCCTCAGGTAGTTCGGGTTTGGTGTGGTGTCCGCTGCGAACTCGGCGGGGCGCACAAGGATGCCGTCGGGTCCGATCTGGTAGCCGCCAGACGCGCAGGCTCGCTCGATCACTGTGGGCGGGGGTGGGTGCGGCCGTGGGGTCTGTGGCTGCGACGGTGGGTGTCTCACCCCCAGGCATGCCACCAGCCCTCTGCAACGCCGTTGACATAGACGGCGAAGAAACCGCCGATCACCAGCCCCACGACTGCGATGCGGATATCCCAATCAACAGCACCAACACGCATCCAGGAACCAACGCGGGTACCCGCGCCCCGGGGGCGCGTGCGGCTGGTGGGCAGCTCACGGTCGAGCGTGCGGAGCGACATCGAAAGTCGAGGAGGATTCTTCTTCCTCAGCAACAGATCCATCGGACAGGGGTGAGTTCTCCATGGTGTGCCCTCCACGGTGAGATGAGTGGTGGTCCGCCCCCGCCGTTGGAGGCGGACCCTTCCCTGTCAGGGTACGCGCAGAACCGACACGAAACACTAAGAATGCTGCGCAACCATCACGCAAATCCTCCCACCCGCATTCGTCAACCGCACGATGTGCAGACCTGAGCCCCGGCCTCGTCGTGACCTGTGGGTATGGGCGTGTTCCCAGATTGTCACCGGTCGGCGATACCGAGTTATCGGCCTTGCAAGTGGACACAGATGCCGGCCCCGTGCGATATGGTTATCGAGAAATGAAGCGGGGTTGTTCATCGGCGCTCGGGAACGACCGTCCCGTGCCAGCGCGATCGGCGGTCGACGTCTTGCATCCGAATCCGCGCGCATAGGAACCGCTGAAACAACGAGATCCCTCAAGGAAGAGAGGCCTTCCGTGGAGACACAAGGAGTACAACTATGGAACTCATCGATGAGTTGATTGGTGCTGCGCAGACCTTCTACGACGACGCGCGCGCGAATGAGAATGGGCGCTCCCGATCGTGGGAGCATTGCTATCGCGTCTTTCGAGATGCGCGGACCGACCCTTCCCCCGACTATGACTATTTGAGCCTGCACCTCGCTTTCTACCTGGCGAGCTGGGGGATGTATCGGGGCTCGTGCTTCATCCTTCAGAAGGACTACAAGGTGCACACGCCCATCGTCGAGGAGATCCTCAAGCCCGAGTACGACTGCCTGTTTGGGCTCGCGTGCGCGGATGTGCGAAACGATGACGTCCGGGCGCAGTACACGAAGCTGTACAAATACATCGCCGCCTATTTCGATCCGATCCGCGAAAAGGTCGCAGGGCGTAAACATACTAATCCTGTGTCCGCGGTCCTCATCACGAAAATCCTGATGGGAACGCTCGGGTGCGTGCCCGCGTACGACAGATTCTTTCAGGATGGCGTTGCGACATACAAGGTGACAACGGCGGAATACAGCCTGGAGTCTGTGCGCAAGCTCGCGAAGTTCTACGAGGCCCACAACGACCGCCTCGAGGAAGCGCGGCGCGGAATGCGGACTGATGACCTCATCTATCCCCAGATGAAGCTCCTCGATATGGGGTTGTGGCAGATTGGGTTCGAAAGGGACGCTGCGGGCGCCAAGTGACCGCTTACTGACCTGCTGTGGGGTCGGCGACGCCGAGAATCACGGTCATCGCCGACCCCACCAAGAGTCGCTTACCCCCTCGATTGGGCACGTGCCACCCGCCGTGAGGACAGTGGGTGGGCGCCCAACGGAGGCCTCGATAATGAGGCCACCGTTGGATGCAATCGAGGAGGAGCCACGATCATGGGCGCGCGGGCAACACCGCCTGCCCGATCCTGGTCTTGACGTCCTTGACCTCCCCGGAGAGAACGTCGATGACGGCATTCATGAGCGGCAGCTGATCGCGCAGTTCCGGGGCGTGCTGCTCGACGAACTTGAGCGCCAAACCGGCCGCAGGAACGCCTTCGACGGTCTGCTCCAGGCGAGCCATCTCCTCGAGCGCTTCCTTCGGTCCTTCGCCGCGCCCGATGCGCACGCCGTAGAACTTGTTGCGCCCGGACAGCCCCGTCACCTCGAGGTCGCCGACGCCCGGGAGGCCGAATGCGGTCTTTTCGTTGGCCCCCTGCGAGGTGCCGAGGATCGACATCTCCCTCACGGCCTCGTTAAATGTGGCCGCCTTGAGGTTGTGGTGCGGAACCCCGGTCTTCTCCTGGAGGCCGTCAGCGATGCCGAGCGCGATCGCGAAGACGTTCTTCATGGGAGCGCAGATTTCCACGCCGGTCTCGTCGTCGGTGGCCTCGATGGCGTAGTTGTCGGTGCGGATTGCGCGCGCGTACTTGATGGCGACGTCGAGGTCCTTGCGCAAAGATGGTTGCGGTGGGTTCCCGCGCGGCGCATTCGTTCGCCTTCACGGGACCCGCGATGGCGATGATCGGGGGCAGGGTTGTCGTAGCCCTCGTCTGCCGCGATGCGTCGGATCGAGTCGGGCAGCAAGAGCACGTCGCCGTTGTTGAACTCCAGGAATCCCTTGGGAGGTCACCATGAGAGCATCGGCTTTGACGATGCCGGGCAGTGCCATTTTCACGATCTGCTCGACGCCGACGGAGGCCACGGAAACGATGACGGTATCCGCGCCTCCAGGGCCTCGTCGAGTTCGGAGGAACGGTAGAGGGTGACGCCCTGCGCGAACGGCTGGTTGGTGCGCGGGTGGTTCTCGCCTAGCTCGATGGCGTCGAGGAGGTGATCGTCGAGCCACGTTCCCCACAGCCGCACGTCCCAGCCGGCGTCCGCGAGTGGCGATGCAAATGGCTGAGCCATCGCTCAGCGCCAGGACGGTAATGGTAGACATTGTTTCTCCTTGCGATTCCTGAGTTCTGCCTTCGGCGATTCGGGCTTCGTCGAGGGGGCCTTGCGGGAGAGCTCGTAGAGGTCCTCGAAGACGTCCTTCAGCTTCGGGTAGAGCTTGCGCTGGACTTTGGCGACGTCGCAGTACTGCTCGTGCTTCTCCATGTCGGGTTCGATTGTTTCGCCGTATTGCGCCATCTTCTTTGCGGTGGCGGCGACGTCATGCTCGCCGTAGATGCCCGTCGAGGCTATGGCGAGGACGGCTGCACCGAGCGCGGAGATCTCGTCCTGAGTGCACACGGTGATGGGCAGGGCGGTGGTGTCCGCCATGATCTGGCGCCACAGGAGGGAGCGCGTGCCGCCACCCATCGCGCGCAGGCCGGTGAGCTTCACGCCGGTGCCCGCCTCGATCGAGTCGAGGTTGTAGCGCATTTCGAATCCGATGGATTCGAGGATCGAGCGGTACATGTGGGCGCGAGAGTGGGTGCCGCGCCAGCCGACGACGGCGCCTCGGGCGACGGAATCCCAGTGGGGGGATTGGACGGCGTTCCAGTAGGGAGTGTCACGAGGCCTTCGCAGCCCGGGGAATGCGGCTCGCGGCCTCGTCGAGGGCGGGGTCGGGTGCGCCGAGGAGCTTCGGATCGCCGAGGGTTTCACGAAACCAACCGGCCAGGTAGGAGCCGGAGGACTGGAGGACCTCGAACACGTAGTTGCCGGGGATGCCGGACACGTGGGTGCGGAAGACCTTGTCGTACCTGTAGACCGGCGAGTCGACGCCCGCGTTGACGGCCGTGCCGAGGTTGAGGAAGCCGATCTCGGGATCGACGGCTGCGGCTCCGATCGTCAGCTGCCTGGCCGTCGCCGAGTGAGCGATGACGGGCACTTCGGCGATGCCCACTCCTCGGCGAGTTCTTTGCCAGCGTGCCCATCTCGTAGGAGGGTTCGACGAGGTCTGCCATCTGTTCGCGGGAAACGCCCGCAATGTCGAGGAGTTCGTCGGACCAGTCGCGCTTCTGGATGTCGAAGAGGCCGAGGGAGTCCGCGGCGGCCTGCGAGTTGACGGGGCGTCCGGTGAGCATCCAGGCGACGTAGCCGTGAACGTCCATCACCTTGTAGGCGTCAGCGAAGATCTCGGGTTCGTGTTCCTTGACCCATGAGCCATCTTGTAGATGGCGGGGTGACGATAAACGAGGCTTTCCGGAGAGCTCGTGGATATGTTCGCTGCCGTAGCGGCGGATTTGCTCGGTGGCGCGGCCGTCGAGCCACAGGATGCCGTTTCGGAGCGGACGGCCGTCCTTGTCGAAGGGGGCGAAGGATTCGCGCTGGTGGGTGATGCCGATGGCTGCGATGCGGCTGTGGTCCGTCGGCGAGAGCTTGGAGAGCACCTCCCCGATGGTCGCGCGGCTGGTTTCCCACCAGCGGATGGGGTTGTGCTCGTACTGGTCCATCGCGGGGGTGTGCAGCTGAATGTTCTGCTTCGCCGTGTGCCAGATGTTTCCCTCTGCGTCGACGACGATCGCCTTCGTGGATGTCGTCGACGAGTCGATTGCGACGACGAGAGGGACCGTCTGCTAGATACTTGTTCTCGGTCATGATGCTTTTGCCTCACCTGTGAATGACAATTGCTGATCTCTGACACGGAAAGGCCATTCTTTCTGTGGTGCGATGAATGCAGAGACTACTCCCGGTGTATGTGAGGGACAATCAACCTGTCACATGCGCACGAGGGGCTACGAGGCCCCAACGTCGCGATGAGTGCGGCGTGTCGGCTTCATTGAAAATGCGCTGAAAATGGCGGTTTATCTGCGTGTTTGCCGTGTGGTGCTTCGGTAGCTGCCGCCTGCATGGGTGGCACGGATGCACACGTTGTGTCAAAGCGAGGCATTTTCAAGATGCACATAGAGTGCGATTAAGGCTTCAACCGCAAATTGTTGGAGATCCAGCTGTTGGGGCAAATGTGCTCACATGTTGGTTGATGCGCGTTTTGTGGCTCTTCGTATTTGAGGGTGTAGGTGTGGGTGACCGGGTGTGGGTAGATGTGGGAGGTCCTTGAAGACAGCGGGGGTAGAAGTCTGCTCATCATCAAGGACATCGACGTCTACGCGCAATCCCCGACCAACCCCGATCATCTACGCTCAACTCGGAGGAGCCGGTTTGATCGTACGGGGGACCGGTGAACGTTTCATGTGAAACATTGGTTGTCGGTAGGGAAATGTAACTGGATGGCCAGTGCTGGGGTGCTTGATCACCCCGGATGTGGGCAACGGAACCAAGGGTAGAAAGGTCTGATGACCTGCTAGAGGATAGAATTGTCGGAGAAGATACGCTCGACGCTGCGACTGGCCGCGTCGATTTTTTTGCTCACAAACCCTGTAGGGAGTTAATTTGTTTGGATACTTCAATGTGCATTCGATGCGTGCCACTGCGGATGTCATTAATGACATGATTTCGGGCGATGCCGCGTCTCGTGACAGTGAAACCGGTTTCGATCTAGGCGGCCAGGGATCATCCTGTGATCCTGGCCGCCTAGGAATCTCGCCGTCAGCGAGATATGGCTAAACGTTGCCTGAGAGCATCGTTGAGGTCATTTCGAGATGTCGATCAATCTGTTCGTCTGCATCATCAAGGTAAAAGGCGTGCCCTTCATACTCGCTGACGAGTACGCCTTTGAATCCTCCGTCGCTGAGGGTTTTTAGAGCAGCGGCGTAAGGAATCGTAGGTTCATTGAGATTGCCCTGATCATCGATCTCGACGTGGTAGAACTTTCCATGTACGTACTTTGTGTACGGAACCATGTGCGCGAAGCCCTGCGATGTCGGCAGGCGCGAAGGATAGATATCCGAACCACTCAGAAATGGCGATCTTTTCTCCTTGTCCACCTCCCATCTCGAAGATACGCTCGTACATTTGCTCCTCGGTTGATCCGTCCCATCGATGCTCGATGACATAGTCGAGGAGCTCGCGTCTTGCACCTAGGCCGATGTAGCGTTGGATGGCAATCTCAGTGGGTCGCTCGATAAACATGCCGAAATCGAGGGGACCAATCCAAAAGAGGTGATTCCATATCGGTCGATTACCTCCATGAATCCGGTCGTTACCTTATCCGTCGGTGTGTGAGGAGCATGGATCTCGAATCCCACAGTGAGTCCGTACTGATCAGCCAGTTCCGCAACGCGCGGTACGAGACTCGGACCGAATCCTGTGGCGCGAAGCGATTGTGCGCCTAGTGCACGAGCAGTCATCATGTCGAGGCGAATATCAGAGAGAATGTCATCTTCGCTCATGCGCACTCCTGTAATCCTGCCGAGATCAACGTATCCGCCATAGGAGTAGACGCTCACTCCGTGCTCTGTTGACGCCTGCAGAATCATGTCTATCTCGTTTGGGGAGGGAGTCGGGTAGTTCCCGAAGGCCTGTGCGCCCACGAGTTCGATCTTGCTGATTCCTTTGTCGGCGACTCGACGAATGATCTCAGCGTTGTCGAAGTAAGGACGTTCAATGAACTGCTGCGTGTAACCGTAAGCGGAGATTGCCTGTTCGATTCCGTTGATAGTGGCCATCGTTCTATTCCTTAATCAGTTTGTGCGGGTCTGTGTTGGAGGTGGAGTCCTCACCGACAGGGCTGCCATCACCAAGAAGATGGACTGCTTCGCGTTCAGAGCTACCGTCCTCTTGAATGACAAAGGTGGCGGAGGAAGAGCCATCAAACTGGCCGAAAATCCCCGGTGCGAATTCCATGTAGATCACACGAGCGTGCAGTACTAGGTCGATCCTGTGTCGTCCAGGAGAGAGTGGCTGGCTAAACACATGCAGAATGATCGGTTCTCGAACGCCCCAGTATTCAGTGAATGCCAGTGGAACCTGGTCGATGCGTAGAAGCTTCCCGTGAATTTCGATGAGGATTGCGTCTTGTGGAACCGACTGCCCATCGACCGTCAAGGCAAGGTGCTCGACCGCCGAGAGAGGTGTTCCTCGATAGTAGTTAAGACCGACAGTAATGTCGTAACCCATGTCTGTGTTGACGCACGTGCGTAGCACTTGTTCGTCGAAGCCTAACTTCATGAATTTGGTGGGCATCGTTGTTCTCCTTAAGACTAAAAAATAATGATGACGCGCTCGTATGCGGACTCGGAGAGGATAGGAAGGTATGACACTCGGAGGCGCTGATTCACGCGAAGAACATGTTGTCCTGGTGTGAGGTCTGGGACGCAGACGGAGATCGTTGCGTATTCGCCGAGCTCCCATCGGATGTCAGTGACATTTTCAAGCTCGTTGAACCGGCGAGTCACCCTCGGTAAGTAAACGACAGGTTCTCTTCGCTGACTGAACGCCCGTCGAGCCAGATCTGTGGAGTTTCCACCATGGAGAGTCCAAGCCCTCGGTAATAGGCGATGTGACTCTCGAAGGAAAAACCGGCGCGAGTGGGGCTCTTGTCGAGGCTTGTGCTGGTGAGTGTCTGGATGGAACCGTCACGGATGATCAGATCGTTGAACATGCCTTCCTCCTTCAGTCTGAGAGGCTCCGCGAGCCCATCGGTGCGCTCGTCGACGTATCGAGGAGTGCAGCGAGCATCCGTTGATGTTCTTGCACCTGCGACACTGAATCGACGGTGTGTGCGTCTTCGATGTGACGGTTACCTTCGTATTCGCTCGAGAGGTACCCTTCGTAGCCGGCATCGATGAGCGCTGGGATGATGACGTGATAGGGAATGGAATACTCGTGCCAGAAATCAGATCCTTCTGCAGGGTACCATTTCGTAGAACTTCGCGTGGATGTGCTTGATGAACTCAGCGTGTTCCACGAGGCAGTGCGGATCGGCACTGATCATGAAAAGTTGCGTTGCGGGCGAGCCCCAGTGTGAGTGGGTCGGTTCCCTTTCGTTCAAGCTGAGTAAAGAGTCCGGTGACGTCCCCGTGTGCGTTGTAGGTGTCAACGATAACCTGTGCTGTCTGCGGGTCTGCGCCATCTCGCAAAGCACGATCAACGAGAACGCGGGGAAGTCGGCGGACGAAGATGCCGAGGTCGGGGACACATCCTACAGTGTCCGTACCTACGCGACTGGCGACGTCGAGGTGTCGGAGAATCCACTCGTCGTCGAATGAGAAAAGGCGAGTGGATCTCGATTCCCATCCAGACTCCGTGGTCGCGGGCGTAGGGAGCAGCAGCCTCGACGACCTCGGGTGGGGTGTTGACGATGACGCGGATGCCCTGTGCCCCAAGTTTCGCGGTATGTCGAATGTCGCGCTGGAGGGATTCGACCATTTCATCGTGGTTGAGGGGGCGTGAAGTGTAGCGCTTGGTGTCCAGGAACATGTCGTGGACCGTGGGGGTCGTCCCGTATTGGGACATGAGGTCGTGCCACTGCTCGTAGAAGGAATTAGGTAAATCTGGCGCGCCCGGGAATGGGTATCCCGGCATCATCTGCTCGGCGAGGTTTCGATGCCAAAACGCGCCCTGAGCGGCAGCGGCGGCGATACAGCCTTCGAGGTCTAGTATTCCTCGGACGTATTCGTCTTGATATGAGTAGAGGCTTACACCTCGTTTTATGGTCATGATGTACTCACTCTTTTGACGCTTCGTATTGGTACGAGGCCGGGGCGCTCCTGGGTGGAACGACATCAAGCGCTTCCCTGGAACCCCGGCCTCGTATATGGGCCTCAGTCGAATACCACAGGCTGTCCGGTGCGGGCAGAGGTGTAGATAGCGTCGAGGATTTCGGTGACAACGCACGCCTGTTCGGCGGTGACGTAGGTTCGGTATCATTGATGATTGCATCGAGCCAGGCACCTGCTTCGAGGCCACCCATGTATTCAAAACCGCTCATGGCGCCGCCGCCTGCGCCAAAGTAGGCGGCACCTTCTTCGGGACGGGTTTTAACGAGTTCTCCACCCTGCACGTTGTTGAGGGTGACAATAAGGTCGGATCCGACACCCTGGATAGTGTCTGCACCTCCTTCGGTTCCGCAGAGGGTGACACAACCTTCGCGAGAATCCTGAACATTAAGGGCCCAGGATGCTTCGACGAAGAGGGAAGCGCCGTTCTTGAACGTGACGAAACCGAATGCGGAGTCTTCCACGGTGTATGTATCGGGGTCCCATGGGTAAGCCATGTTTCCTTCGGGCTTGTCGCCGAGCTTGTAGTTGACGACGCCGGTTACCGAAGCGATGTCGTAATTGCCCATGAACCAGAGGGCCTGATCAATAGCGTGTCCTCCCAGGTCGATGAGGGGGCCACCGCCCTGCTTCTCCTTGTCGGTGAACACGCCCCAGATCGGTACTCCGCGACGGCGGATAGCATGTGCCTTCGCAGCGTAGATTTCGCCGAGTCGCCCTTCGTCAACGGCCTTGCGCAGGAACTGCGCTTCTTTACGGAATCGGTACTGGAAGCCGACGGAGAGCTTCTTGCCTGTGCGTCGGGCTGTATCTACCATCTTTCGTGCATCGGCACCGGTGACAGCCATGGGTTTTTCGACAAGGACGTGCTTACCAGCTTCGAGTGCTGCGCATGTGATCTCGCAGTGGTTCGTATTCCATGTGCACACGTGGATGATGTCGATGCTCGGGTCATTGACGACCTCTCGGTAATCGGTGGTTGTGTAGGCGTCTGTGGAAGCGGAGCCGTTTTGGTGTGCCTGGGTACGTGCATTTTTCGGCACGCTCCTCCTCGAAGTCGCAGAATGCAACGATCTCTGCGCGATCAGAGTGCTGAGCCATGCCGACTAGGGTGTTTTTGAGTGCCGATGAATCCCAGGCCAATGATGCCGACGCGTAGTTTGTTAGTCATGATGAACTCCCGTAGTTCGCAGTGAAAAAGAACCCAGTCAGGGGTTGTGAGGGATCGACCTCCGTCGGTCGATCATGGGCCCGCTGGCCGCATGCCTTTAGTCTGTCATCGACCAGTGGTGCGTCAGAAAAGGGGAAACGTAACTTTTGCTCTTTGGGAACAGAAGTCTTGGAACGCCTTCGCTGTCGGTGGTGACCCACGGATTGGAGTGCCAGTATCAGACCGCAGCGCCATGTCGATAACGTGAACGACGCGAACCCGGTCCTGTGGATTTACCGTGTTCGCGTCGTTATCTGCAAAAGAATGAGTGTGATATGGGGTGATCGAAAGCGCTTCCCTCATCGCTCAGGGTGCGTTCTATTCATCGACCTCCATGGTGCGGCGTGCTTCGAGTTCTTCCTCGATGCGATCCATCGTCTTAGTGTCGAGCTTGTAGAAGAAGAGAGGGATCATGGCGATGAGGGCCAAGATGGCGGGGACGAGATTCGTGGCGATGTTGATTCCCTGAAGTGCCTGAGCGCTCTGCCCAACCTCGGAAGCGCCGTTGTATCCGAACCATCCGATGATGTACAGGCCAACTGCACCGCCAACTGCGGAGGCGATTTTTAGTGGAGAGGGATACGGTTGCGTAACTTGTTCCGTCCGCGCGGATCCCGTACTTCCACTCGTAGTAGTCCACTGAGTCGGGAATCATTGACAGTGCGATCGGAGCGGCGTAGCCAGCGAGACCGTGAGACGCCGGTGAGTGGGAGGATGAGTGTGAAGTTTGAGGGATCTGCGAAGTAGATTGCGAAGAGGGCAATGGACGAAAGGCCGAGCGAAATAAGGAGCATGCGCGCCTTGCCAATGAACGAGGCGAACTTTGGAAAGATGAACTGTCCGGCAGTGTTGCAAAGGGAGTAGACACCGAATACCGCAGCAACCTTCGAGGGGGCACCCATGTTGTTGATGACGTAGAAGGCGAGTAGGCCGATACGTCCAAAAAGACCGATGAGGTTGATCAGGAGCATGGCGAAGACACACATGAGGGGCTTATTTCCGAACACCGCCTTCACGGTTCGTCCGAAGGGTACCTTGGTCTGTTCGGGAGTCAGGGTAATAACTTCTTTAGTCTTAGCGCCCGTAATAAGGAACATTGGCAGGGCAACGATCGCGAAGACGACCATGGTCCACAGGAAGCCGCTCTGATTGTAGGTCTTACCGTCGCCCACACCGGAAAAGAAGGGATGAGGGGCATCGTGATAGCGCTGAGAAGGATCTGACTCAGTCCCGAGCCGATAAAGCGGATCCAATTGAGGGTGAGGCGTTCGTCGGAACTGTGGGTCATGACGCTAAGCCCAAAAGCGCCGTAAGACATGTTAACGACGGTATAGACGAAGCAGAGGGAGGACGTAAAGTAATCCCGGCATACCAGATCTTTCCGTCGTTTCCGGTGGAGGGGAGACAAACGCGATGATCAGGCAGAAGCACTAAATGGCGTCCCGAACAGGATGTACGGGCGGAAGCGTCCCCAGCGGGACTTAGTGCGTTCCGCTAGGGTATCCGAACCCCAAGTCCTGAATGCCGTCAAGGGACACGAGCGATCAGCATGATATTTCCTGCGGCGACAGGCGCAATCAGTGCGACGTCTGTGTAGAAAATCAGGAGGTATGAGCCGACGGTTGTCCATACGAATTGAGAGCCGAACTCACCGAAAGGTAGGCAATCTTCGAACCGAGAGATACTTCGGTCTTGGGTTTCGTCTTCATAGCTAGGGGTTGCCATCACAGGCCTTTCTGTGAACGAGCATGGGCGCCTATGCCCGCTCGCTTGGATGCTAGTCAAGGCCACCTGGCGGCATCACCGTAAGGTGTGGATGCGTGACTTCTGTCTGCCTCAGACAGAAGTTGGAGGCTGATGGCATGTGAGCAGCAGATCCGAGTGAGACCTGTGACATACTATCAAATATGACCAAGCATATAAATAGAGCTTCTCGAGAGGTTGATGGGCACGTAGGGTGAGCCAACCGCGCTCTACCTCCAACAACTGTGTGACATTCTCCGAGTGCTTCGTGATTCCAACGAGGGAATGACAAGGCTCGACTTGGGGCGACGCTTATCGATTGGTCGAAATGCGCTCGAGGCAAGGCTAGGGATTCTGCGAGATGCACACTTGGTTGTGCCCGCGGGGCGCGCACTATCGACAGGTGGACGGGCTCCTGTGGTGTGGCGCTTCAATCAGGAGTCGGGGACGGTGCTGGTTGCGAACATATCGATCCGTACCACGACCGTTGCTCTGACATCATTGGATGGGACTGTGCTGCATCGGGAGACGGTTGGTGTAGGTCTCTTTGGTCCTGAAGCAGGAGATCTACACCCGTCCCAACGTCCGATAAGTCCTCATGAGGTGTGTGACAATCTGATCCAGCATCTCAAGGTGTTGCAACGTCGGGTTAAATCCGTACAGCCAATATGGGGGCTGAGCATCACAGTTCCGATGCCAGTTGACGTTGCTGGAAGGATATACAATCCTGTGTCGCTGACAACCGGGGAAAAAGATGCGTGGACCGCGTTTCCGATCAAAGGTTCTTTGTTTCAAGAATGAAAGTGCCTGTATGGATCGAGGATGAAGTTGATGCTATGGCATACTGTGCATCTCTTCGTCCGGGTGCTCCGCGTGATCTTCTTTATGTGCGCTTTTCTCTTGGAATTGGGCTGGGTATTGTTTCAGGTGGCAAGCTGCACCGCGGAACGATTGGTGCGTCAGGAGAGGTTGCGCATATTCAGATTGAAAATGGCGGTGATGAGTGTCGCTGTGGTCGTCGTGGATGCTTGGAGACCTTTGCCTCAGGCGCGGCATTTGAACATACTGCCCGCAATCCCGAAGTGTGGATGCGATCGCCGTTTCTTTCCGAGGCGCATGCACGTTCGGGATCGATATTCATGGAGGATGTCTTTGCGGGGATTGCTGCGGGTGACGTGACCTGTACCAAGATGGCAGCTGATGCGGGGATTCGACTTGCCTCCGTGCTTGCAGTTCTGGTTGCAACGTACAACCCAGGTGAGATTGTGATAGGGAGGTGCGGTTACCGCATCGGGACAACTTCTTGCCTCGATCGTTGATCAGGCGATCCGACGCAAGGTACTACGAACGACCTCTGCGCGCCTGAGCGTGCGAATGGGGAGTCGTGATCAGCTTGATCGTTTAGTTGGTTCTTCTCAGCTCCTCGTCTCATCGCTACTAACTCCTGCGCACGTTTCGGGTCGGCTGGGGCTCGTGGGAGAATCAACGTTGCTTTAACGGCTCCTTGTCGATATGTGATTCAGATTTAGAGGTAGTCGGGCCTCGTCGACGAATGTGACGAGGCCGGACTAATATCGTGAGGAACAGACCTAGCTCATGGTGATGGTGCGTGTCATGGTCCCGCCGAATGGGACAGAGAATGTATGCGACGCGGATTGCGACCTCGAGTTTGATGTCGTGTGTCCCTGATGAAAGGCCGCCTGGGCGCATGATACGTACGAGTGCTTCGTCGGCATACTCCCATCGCATCGAAGCAACGGTCCACATCTCTTCAAGGGTGAACCAATGGTGCCAGCGTCGGCACTGGAAAGCGTATGGAGGAGGGATCAACCTTCTCACCATCAACCTCGACGACAACGTCGTGGACCATCGAAAGCGGAACTCCTCGGTAATAGGGGATCCGTGTGCGCATCTGGAAGCCAATGGAAGTGGAATCTGCGGTCGTTGTCAACGTGTCGTCGGCAAGTACGTTACGAACAGAGTTCTCGGTGAGGATATACCCGTCAAACATGTCACTTTCCTTCCCCGATAAGTTCAGATAGAATGCGCTGATGTGCGCTTACTTGAGCAATGTCGTGAATGGGCTCGCCAGGGTTCACGAATCGCTGGCCTTCGTACTCGGAACACACGTATCCGCTCCAACCAATTGCGTGGAGGCGATCGAAGATCCTGTGATAGTCGATGGAGTATTCTCACCTTCATCGGTCATCTCCCAGAACTTCGCGTGAAAGCTCTTGATGTAGGGCTTGTACTCGTCGAGTACATCCAGACACGTGTTCTCGTAGCCCGAGCTCATCATGGCGTAGAACTGATCCAACGGATTATGGAAGAGGCGTGTGAGTTCGTCCGGGAACTCATAGGAGTCTTTTTCTTCCGTGGAAGTTGCCTTGAAGGCGTGCTTTGGATCAGTGCCCGAGGCGAAGATGTCGTCGATATGGCAATAACGTCTTCGTTTACACCCAGCCCACGGAAGTAACTTGCGGAAACGCGTGGATGGCGCTGGCAGAAGATGCCGAAGTCCACGACGATACCTAGATGGTCGCTACCGATTCGCTTCATCTCGTTGATCCACCCCGCGGTCAGTGGATGATCGAAGCTCATTCCGGCGTGGATCTCCACAGCCATAGTGACGTCGAGCTTCTCGGCGAGGTCTACCGTCATTTTGATGAGACGCGGATCCGTGCGGGAGACGACTCTGACGAGTCGAAAACCGAGACGGTTTGCGAGACGTAGATCCGACGACAGGAGCTCAGCTTGTTCTTCAAGAGTGAGCGTGCGGTTCCTATACAGGGTGGAATTCACGAAAATGTCGTTGGAAACTAGATCCAGTGGATGCCGCTCAATGATCGCATCCCACTCGCGCAGTGTATCCTCACTAGCTTTTTGTGCGCCCGTGAGCATTTTGATCAGAGAGAATTCGATACCCTGAGTCCCCATCTTTTCGACGGCTGCGATCGTTCCTTCGAGACCGAGTCCTCCTCGCCCGTAGGCGTCTTGAAGGCTGTGAGGGAAACTCCTCGTTTAATAGATGTCATGTGTTTGCTCTCTCCTTCATTGGAGCTGAGAGCGTGGTGCTTTGATCATTGCCAATGAGCATGTGGTGTTGTTCTGTCTCATTGGCTATCGATTGTGTGTCCCACGCTGCCGGGTGTGTCCCCGGCACGTCGAACTGTAGGCAAGGGAGATCGCGCAGCTTCTGGCTTCGTAACCTCGCTTTTTGCATGAAGAGTGCAAAAAGTGGTCTCTAAGCACCGCCTGCCTCCGCGGTAGTGCTCCTATCGTTGGGGCATCGCCGCCTCTCCCGTCCGCGTCGATGCAGAAACAGCGGGGAACGAGTGCTGATGGTGGACTCGTTAGGGCGGTAAGACAAAGAAACTAGGAGGTCACCGATGACTGATACGTTCGCAATTGTGGGATATGGGACGCAGGGCGTCTATCACACTAAGAACCTTGCCCAGATCGATGGTGCGGAGGTGAAGGGAATCTACGATATTGATCCGCGTGCCAACGAGGACGCAGCGGCAGAAGGGCTCCATGTCTATTCAAGTTTCGAGGAGGTTCTGGCTGACTCGGATGTCACCTTTGTCTTCATCTGTACTCAACGACTCGCATCACGACTATGCGGTTGATGCTCTGCGTCTTAAACAAGCATGTGCTGTGCGAAAGCCCGCGATGATGTCCTCGACGGAGATGGAAGATGTTGCCAGTGTTTCACGAGCGACAGGCAAGCTCTTCATGGTTCATCAAAATCGCCGGTGGGACCCTGACTTTGCTGTGATCAAGAGGATCTATAACGAGGAACTGATCGGTCCTCTGACGTACATCGAGCAGAGGATTCATGGGTCGCGCAGCATCCCCGGAGACTGGCGTCAGAAGCCCGAAAAGGGCGGTGGCATGATCTTGGACTGGGGTGTGCATACGGTTGATCGTCTCCCTACTGATGGTGGAAGCGCCTGTCACTTCCGTCTATGCGACGCGTTCCTTTGTGGCTGGGCACGAGGGTGGATGACGGCTTCAAGGCGTATCTGACATTTGCCAATGGGTTTGCGAGCCCTGGTCGACGTGTCGACTAATGCTTACGTCACGCTGCCCAAGTTCTACGTTCAGTCCGCGACGGGCACGGCTGTCATCGAAGACTGGGAGATGAATGGCTACATGATTCGTCGTACGGGTGCGCCAGAGGACGATGCGACTCCAATCCAGGCGGGTGTTGGCCTCACGAAGACTATGGCTCCCCGAATCATGGATTATGCGGCGATGGCCTCGACAACGCCGCCGGTGGAGAAGCTGCCGCTACCGAGGGTGAATACCGATGTCATGGAGTTCTATCGAAATGCGCTTGCGGCAGCCCGCGGTGAGCAAGAGCCGGTAATTACAGATGAATCGGTAATTCGTTGTCTGCGGATTCTCGAGGCGATTGCACAGTCAGACGAAACAGGTGAGGTCGTCCATCCGGAGCTGGCCTGAAGGCCACTCTAGATACGATAAGAAGGAGAAAGACGATGTCTCGAATGATCACGCTGTTTACGGGTCAGTGGGTCGACCTGCCGTTCCGCGAAGTGTGCCGTCTGGCGCATGAGTGGGGATATGACGGGCTGGAGGTTGCTGCAGCCGGAGATCACCTCGATGTTTGGCGAGCCGCTGAAGATGATGCGTATGTGAAGTCCTTCAAGGATACGTTGGAGGAGTTCGGCCTCAGCCTCTATGCGATTTCCAATCATTCAACTGGACAGTGCGTATGCGACGATCCGATCGATTTCCGGCATCGCGGCTTGCTGTCGGCGCGAACATGGGGAGATGGTGATCCCGAGGGAGTTCGCCAGCGTGCAGCTGATGAGATGAAGGCAACCGCAGTGGCTGCTGCGCGCGTTGGTGCCTCTGTTGTCACGGGTTTTACGGGTTCGCGCATCTGGCCCTATGTTGCGATGTATCCTCCGGTCGAAGCCTCAATCATCGACGGTGGTTATCAGGATTTCGCGGATCGATGGAATCCGATCATCGATGCTTTTGATGCCGAGGGCGTGAAGTTCGCGTTGGAGGTACATCCTTCAGAGATTGCCTACGACTACTGGACGACATTACGTACGCTTGACGCGATTGGGCACCGTGAAGGCTTCGGAATCAACTGGGATCCGTCGCACATGATCTGGCAGGGGCCTCGACCCCGCAGTATTCCTCGCCGACTTCGCGGACAGGGATCTACCACGTGCACTGCAAGGACACTCGCACCCACTTCGATGGACGCAACGGCAGGCTCTCGTCGCACCTGCCGTGGGGAATCCTCGAAGAGGATGGGGATTCGTATCAGCGGGACTGGGGGACGCCGACTTCGAGGCGTACTTCCGGACGTTGAATGCGATCGGATACGAGGGCCGATCTCCGTTGAATGGGAGGATGCTGGAATGGATCGTATGACGGGTGCACCGTTGGCACTTGCATACGCACGTGCACACACGTACGATCTGCCGGCCGCCGCTTTCGACTCGGTGTTCAAGAACCGGTGAGGAGGTGTGGGGTGGGAGTGCCGAGGAACGGACTCCCACCCCCACCGCTCGGCTTGGAACATCTGACTCTTCACCGCACCCCCAACGAAGCATTCAACGAACTCACTACTGCTGACCGTTGGCACCACCAAAACGTTTAATCACCTGAAGTGTCAATGACTGTAGGAAGTGGCCTGACGTCGTTCATCAAGAATTGCCTGAATCTGGTGCAGTCTTTCCGCAAGTCCGGAAGATTCTGCATAGATGTATGTTCCACGGATACCACGTGTAAGAAGTACTTGATAGATGTTTGCGACGTACTCGGCGAGCTGATCATCCGTGGTTATTTCATCAAGAATAGTGTTGTTCGCTTTTCCGCGTCGATCATAATATTTAGAGCGATTGACGCGGTACTTTCCAGAATTGTCCAATTCGACATCGGGACCGATGATGACACCAGCATAATTGAGGTCGTATCCTTGAATTGTGTGAATGGACCCAACCTCTTGAAATGCGGTGGACGAGTGTGCCCAGGAATTCTGTGTTCTGTTCCATCGCATGCTAACACCGTCAAGCTCGATGTCATAGGGGGCAGTATCCGTCTTGTCATTTTTGCTTAACCAGGGCCATGCGTATCCTGCGAGTGTACGTGAAAGTCCGCACTCTTCTTCCCGTTCGGCAAGTGCAGAATGCATCTCTTTGAAGTCTGTGAAGATTCGGAAATCATAGTCACCGAAATTCGGCACGTCATCGCCAGTGATCGGCTTGTCGCCGAAAATTGCGTTGATAAGCTGTTTGTAACGTTGAATTTCAGCGACTTTCATGCGCATTTGACTTGTTAATGGGAAATGAAGGTGATTTCGTTTTGCTCCCTCGATCGCGCCTTCCCATGCGGATGAGTCAATGTCTGCCGGTCTAACTGCCTGTGCTTTGTCAAGCATGAATATGACATTCTTTGAGCAATCTCTCGCCCAATCAAGCTGGTTATGACTATTGCCTTCGGGATCGTTGCCAGGATACAGTGCTTTATTGAAATCTCTGTATTTATTGAGAACATTACCGTTCGCCTGGGCTGCAAAGCGGTTGAGGCGATGTGCTTCGTCGACGATAAGCAAATCAAACTTTGTGTTGTGCTCGGTGACAATCTTTGGAATGTCAAACGGTGAGAGAAGCATGTCGGCGGACAGTCCGTCTACGGATCTAAACACTTTTTGATTGTGTCTCGTAGCGAAGATTGTGGGATAACGAGACCAATGTGCAGATGACGTTTCTTTTCCATTACCGGAGTGTCGAGATTATCTGCTGACAGAGGATCGTCATCACCGGATACGTCGTAACCGGATCCGTAGTCTGCGATGAGCTTCATGAGATAGACGGCCAGGATAGTCTTTCCTGTTCCTGCCCCGCCCTCAATGATGATCTCCTGAAGATCCGTTCGGTTCGCCTCAAGGCGTTCGATGATGCCTTCAGAGATGGATGTGACGATATCTTCTTGTTCTTCGTTAAGTTGTTTGAATGGTGAGTGCTTGTAGAGGTCTGAGTTTTTCGATCTCGTACTTCGATTGGCTGAAGAGTCCGTATGTTGTACGCAGATTTTCGAATATGTCTTCAAAGATTCGACGATAGTGGTCGCGCAGATAGTAGTCGGCATCAACAATGCCGTTGTTTGCGTTAAGAATCTTTTTTTGCCCATCTCCGGTGAAGAGGTTGATAAGCGTGGATTCGAGATCTAAGCAAACAGATTTATTAAACTTGTCATGGAGTATGACGTGCGTTAGTTCGAGATTTTGCTTCTGGCTGTTGTCAAGGTGTTGGCGCATTCTCTTGTCGTAGTCCAGAGTTTCTCCGACATACACTTCTTTCGGTGAGGAAAGGATGTAGACAACGGGCCAGTTCGTTAGCTTGTCGTTCGTAGTTACGAGGTCTTTAACAGCCTCTTGCTTAAACGGTCGGCGTGATATTGTGTAGCCGTCATGCACTGACTCAGAGCTTGTCATACTTCGCGCTCCGTCCCTTGCTGAGTGACACGGGGTACTTTTCTCTCGTTTTCGATAGCTTTTCCAGGATGAGATCGCCAGGTTCGCGCCCGAGCTTCATTGCGAGGAGATGGCAGTAGGTGAGTACGTCGGCGAGTTCCTCTTCGATGTGGGTGCTGTCAGTCGGTTTGCCCCACTGAAAGCACTCAATGAGCTCCCCAGCTTCAATCACGATGGATTTTGCGAGGTTCTCGGGAGAATGAAACTGATCCCAGTCGCGTTCCCTCACAAATGCTCGCAGCTCTTGGTCGACGTCGATATCGCTCATGCATGCGACTATACCTTCGCGTGTCACTTTGTGGCTAAGTGCTATGCGTGCGTGTTCTGATGGTCCAGGTCGCCACGCCCTGCACATCCTCCCGCGCCCGCGCGCAGAATCACACAAATGTGCAGTTATGGTGCGCATCACCGCACGAGTGTGCGCCGCTCCAGCAAGCAACGAGGCGGTTCGTACCAATCTGTATCGAACGTTATTTGTCTGGACTAACGCCCCCACCCATACGTCTGACAAATCAGCCCACAACCAGCCCACGCACACCCCAAAAACCCGCCCCGGCCTCGTCCCACATGGACCCGGAAAGTGAACGCCACCACCCGCGTGGCCTAGGGATTGAGGGGCACGCCGACGCGCCCCCAGGACGGGAGCACCCGGCACGCAGCAGCACCGCACACGCGGCACCGCAGGGCAGGTCCAGCAACGAAGACGGACACGCCAAGCAGCACCGCACGCCAGCAGAGCCGCCGCACAGCCACAACCTCAACACCGACGTTGACCCACACAGAGGAGACTCCTATGAAGCCCCGCCTCGCAGCTACAGCCCTCGTCGCCGCATCCGCATGCGCCCTCGCCCTCGGCGCCTGCACACCCGGCGACACCGCCCAATCCTCGTCCAGCCCCGCCGCGAAGGGCGGCGAGACGGCAACTACACGATCGCCGTCGTCCCCCAAGGACGCCACCAACCCCTGGTTCGTCCAGCATGGAAACCGGCGTCAGAAGTACGCCGAAGCACCGGCATGAACGCCTTCCAGAAGGGCCCCGCTGAAACCGACGCCACCATGCAGGCCCAGGTTATCAAGACCTCATTGCCCAAGGCGTCGACGCCATCTGCGTCGTCCCCGTCGACCCCGGCGCCATCGAACCCGTCCTCAAGCAGGCCATGGACGCTGGCATCGTCGTCGTCACCACGAAGGCGCCTCCCAGCAGAACACGATGTACGACATCGAAGCCTTCAACAACAGCGAATACGGCGCGTTCATCATGGACAACCTCGCCCAAGCCATGGGTGAAGAAGGCGTCTACACCACCATGGTCGGCCACGTCACCAACGCCTCCCACAACGAATGGGCAGACGGCGCCGTCGCCCACCAGAAGGAGAAGTACCCCAAGATGACGCTGCTCGAAGCCGAGCCCCGCGTCGAATCCCAGGACAACGGTGAAACCGCCTACCAGACCGCCAAGGAAGTCCTCAAGAAGTACCCCGAAGTCAAGGGCATCCTCGGCACCTCCTCCTTCGACGCCCCGGCACCGCCCGCGCCATCGAAGAACTCGGCCTCAAGGGCAAAGTCTTCACCGCAGGCACCGGCATGCCCGCCGCCAACGCCCAGATCCTCAAGGGACGGCTCCGTGTCGACCCTGACCCTCTGGGACCCCGCGGACGTAAAGCTACGCCATGGCATCCCTGGCCACCAAGATCCTCAACGGTGAAAAAGATCGAAGACGGCGTCAACCTCGGAGTCAAGGGATACGAATCCATGCACTTCTCGCAGGGCTCCACCAAGGTCCTCGAAGGAAACGGCTGGATCCAGATCACCAAGGACAACGTCGACTCCTCGGCTTCTAACCGATTCACCGCACACGACCACCCAGCGCGCCACGGCCTCGTCCCAATGAACGAGGCCGTGGCCGACCACCAACGCGTGCACTGACGCTCGCGCACGAACAAACCTCCACGAGCGGGCGACAGCACCGCGCGGGGAGGCCAGGTCGGCACCACGCGTCGGAAAGGACACCACATGGACACCCCAGTGCTGGCGGTACGACACGTCAGCAAATCCTTCGCAGGGCGTGCGAGCCCTGGTCGACATCGACCTTGACATCGCGCCCGGAGAAATCCACTGCCTCGCCGGAGAAAAACGGGTCGGGCAAATCCACCCTCATCAAAAGTCATCTCCGGGTCCACACCCCCGAACAGGGCACGGTCTCCATCGGGGGCCGCGAGTTTACGCGACTGACACCCGCCGACGCCATCGACGCGGGCGTACGCGTCATCTACCAGGACTTCTCCATCTTCCCCAACCTCTCCGTCATGGAGAACATCGCACTCGGCAGCGAGTCGCCGCCGGACGCCGCCTCGTCAACCGCTCGCGCATGCGCGAGTCGCCCGCGAAGCCGTCGCCAAAAATCGGCTTCCAGGTCGACCTCGACGAACTCGTCGGCAACCTCTCCGTCGCCGACAAACAGCTCGTCGCCATCAGCCGCGCACTCATGGGCGACGCGAAACTCATCATCATGGACGAGCCCACGACCGCCCTCACCAAGAAGGAAGTGCGCGCCCTCTTCGACATCGTCGCCGACCTCCAATCGCGCGGCATCGCGATCCTCTTCGTGTCCCACAAGCTCGAAGAAGTCTTCGAAATCGCGCAACGTTTCACCATCCTGCGCAGCGGACACAAGGTCATCACCTGCCCGAAGGAAGAACTCGACCGCGCCAGCTTCGCCCGCCACATGACCGGGCGTGACTTTGACGAGGCGCTACCAGCCCGGCGACATCACCGAGGCCCCGATCCTCCAGGTCGAGGGCGCAACCGTTGCTAAAGGCGCCTTCGCCGACGCCACCCTGAGCGTGCGACCCGGCGAAATCCTCGGCATCACCGGCCTGCTGGGCTCCGGACGCACCGAACTCGCCATGTCCCTCTTCGGGATGCTCCCCTCGACTCCGGGCGCATCCGCGTCAAAGGCCACGACGTCACCCTGCGAGGCGTGCGCGACGCGATTGCAGTAAGCATCGCCTACGTCCCCAGACCGACTCACCGAAGGCCTCTTCCTCTCGCGCTCGATCGGCGAAAAACATCACGATCTCCGAAATGGAATCCTTCACCAAGGCCCTCGGATTCATCGACAAGAAAGCCATCGCGACGAAGAGAAGAAGTGGGTGAAACGCCTCGACGTCGTCACCCCCGACCCTGCCAACGCCGTCAACACCCTGTCGGGCGGCAACCAGCAAAAAGGTCGTCCTGGCCGATGGCTCGCCACCAAGCCCTCCGTCCTCATCCTCAACGGACCCACCGTCGGTGTCGACATCGGCTCCAAATTCACGATCCACTCGATCCTGCGCGAACTCGCCGCGCAAGGCATGGCCGTCATCATCATCTCCGACGACATCGCCGAAGTGCTCACCAACTGCTCGACCATCGCCATCATGCGAGCCGGGCACCTGAGCGATCCGATCAACCCCGACACCCTCACCGAGGCCGAACTGACCCGGCTCCTGTCCGAAGACCAGGCCCCGGCCTCGTCGACCGAAGGGGGAGAGAACTAATGCCCCGACTCATCACGAAAGTCCTGCGCGCCAACGAATTCTGGGTGTTCCTGGTCATTGCGGCGCTCACCCTCGTCATCCAGGCGCGCTCGGACAGTTCTACACGGCTAACAACCTCGTCGACCTGGCCGGCGCGATGGTGGTCCCCGGCCTCTTCGCCGTCGCCGCGCACCTCGTCCTCGTCTCCGGCGGCATCGACGTGTCCTTCCCGGCGCTGGCCTCCCTCGCGGTCTACGTGACCACGAAAGTCCTCGTCGACAACGGCTGGAATGGGCCCGTCATCGTGCCCTTCCTGATCGCCGCTGCCCTCGGCGCGGTCCTCGGCGCATTCAACGGCATCTTCACCTCGAGGCTGACCGTGCCGACGCTGATCATCACCCTGGGCACCGCCAACGTCTTCAACGGCGTCATGCAGGGCGCGCTCAAATCCGTGCAGATCAACACGATTCCCGAGTCCATGCGCTCCTTCGGATCCGCGTCCCTGTTCGTCGCCCGCAACGAGAGCTCCGGCCTGCAGTCCTCCATGCCCGTGTCCTTCCTGATCCTCGTCGCGGTCGTCGCGGTGGCCTTCTTCGTCACCCGCTACACGATGTTCGGACGCTCCCTCTTCGCCCTCGGCGGCGACGAGTCCGCGGCCGCCCGCGTCGGCTTCAAGGTGCGCGCCACCAAGTTCTGGCTCTACGTCCTCGTCGGCGTCATCGCCGCCCTGGCCGGCATGGTCCGCACCTGCTCCATGGGACAGATGCACCCCACCAACCTGCTCGGCATGGAAATGATGGTCATTGCAGCCGTCGTCCTGGGCGGCACCGCCATCACCGGCGGCAAGGGGCTCGCTGACGGGCGTCATGCTCGGCACGCTGCTCATCGTCATCGTCCAAAAACTCCATGATCCTCGCGGGAATCCCGACGTTCTGGCAGGGGCTTCGCCCTTGGCCTGCTCATCATCGTGGGAACCGGCGTCTCCGCGCTTCAGGTCATGCGCGCACGCCGCAACGCACACTAGGAGGACCACATGTCAACGCTTCTCGCCTCCCCGCGCCTCGCTTTCCTCAAAAGGACAGCTACGTGACGCGACTGATCATCGTCTTCCTCCTCCTGCTCATCTTCTTCGCCGCCGTGCGCCCGGCCCCTTCTTCGCCGTGCGCACCTGGCGAGTCGATGGCCGTCAATTCCCCGAATTCGGCCTCATGAGCCCTGGGCGTCATGTTCACCATGTTCACCGTAAAGCATCGACCTGTCCGTCGTCGCCATCGCCAACGTCACCTCAATCTGCGCGGCCCTCACGCTGCGCTCCATACTCGGCCCGGCCGTCACCTCCTCGTCCATGGCCATGGCCACCCTCATCGCTGGGCGTCGCCCTGGCGGTCGGGGTCGTGTGCGGACTCATTAACGGCACGCTCGTCGCGGTCCTCAAGATCCCACCCATCCTCGCCACCCTCGGCACCCTCGAGGCTCTTTGGCGGCGTCGCCCTCATCCTCACCCAAGGTAAACCCGTCTCCGGCGTCCCCGCAGCGTTTGGAGCCGTGTTCACCGGGAAGGTGGTAAAGCCTCGTCCCTATCCCCTCGTCGTGTTCCTCGTGTGCGCGGCCGTCGTCAGCGCCATCGTCGCCTTCACGGGCTTTGGGACCACGATCCTCATGCTCGGCTTTGAACGACACGGCCGCGCGCTTCTCGGGCCTCAAAGTCAAGAGCCTGCTGATCCGCACCTACGTGCTCTCCGGAGTCATGGCCGCCATGGCCGGCATCGTCATGCTCGCGAACTACAACTCCGCGAAAGCCGACTACGGCGCCTCCTACACGCTGCTCACCGTCCTCATCGTCGTCCTCGGCGGCGTCAACCCCAACGGCGGATCCGGTCGCCTGAGCGGCGTGCTCCTGTCCATCCTCATGCTCCAGGTCCTCTCCTCCGGCCTGAACATGTTCCCCGACATCTCCAACTACAGGCCCCTCATCTGGGGTGGCGTGCTCCTGCTCGTCATCTGCATGAACGAGGGCCTCTTCTCCTTTACCAAACTGCGCAGACTCAGGGAAAGGACACGCGCATGCTGACAGCTAAAGACAAGCACGTCGTCGTCGGCGCCGACTTCGCCGGGCATCCCCTCAAGGAAGCCGTCAAAGCGCACCTCGAGGAGCGCGGCTGGACCGTCACCGACCTGACGCCCGACGCCGACACCGCGCCCATGTACCACCGTGTCGGCTTCATGCTCGGTGCCCAGATCGCCGAAGGAAAGTTCGAACGCGCCCTCGCCTTCTGCGGCACCGGTATGGGCATCCACATCGCCGCCTCCAAGTGCCCCCACGTGCACGCCGCCGTGTGCGAATCCGTGCCCGCCGCGCGCCTGCGCCGCCGCCAACAACGCGAACCTGCTCGCCATGGGCGCCTTCTACGTCGCCCCGCGCACCGCGATGGCCATGGCCGACGCGTTCCTCGAGTCGTCGCTCGGGTCCGGGTACGAGGACTGGGACGGCTTCTACGAGTACCACCGCATCGGGTACGACGAATGCGAGAACTTCGACTACGAGGCCTACAAGGCCAACGGGTTTGAGGTTGTTGACCCGGGGTTCGCTGTTTTGGCGGAGCAGCCCAAGGGGCTGGCGTACTGAGGTGACGTAGCGGGTATTCGCTAGCCCGTCTCAAAAATCTGGGTCCGGATCTTTGATCCGCGGGCCCCAATCTTTGTCGTTTCAACCGTTGCCACAGGTCGTGGGCAAGTGGGGAGTGGGTGTGTGATACGCAACGAAAAAGCCCTACCACATGGTTGGGGTGCGTTGGGTAGATTTGTGTCCCTGTGCACAAAAGTGCGCATGTTTGGACAAACAAAAAATGCAGCGAAAGGGGGGAAATACGCGAACGTGCACGGATGTAAGTGGGTGTGCGACGCTCGCCACAATGGATCCATCGCCTTTCGGCGACCAGGAGCAGCGCAGCTTCTGAATGATCGAAGATGGGATACCACCGTGGGTTTTACAATCGTTGTCGCCGCGGACAGCGCTGGCGTTGAATACAAGGAGATCCTCAAACGTGATCTCGAAGCCGACCCCAGGGTCGACAAAGTCATCGATGTTGGCTTGAGTGCTGGTCAGGATATCGACTACCCGCACGTCGCCGTCGCCGGCGCTCGCCTCATCGCAGAGGGCAAAGCCGACCGTGGCCTGTTCGTCTGCGGCACCGGCATGGGCGTCGCTATGGCAGCCAACAAGGTGCCCGGAATCCGCGCCTCCGTCGCGCACGATTCCTTCTCCGTCGAGCGTCTGATCCCTGTCGAACGATGCCCAGGTGCTGACCTTCGGCCAGCGAGATCATTGGCATCGAACTCGCCAGGCGCCTGGCGAAGGAATGGCTGGGATACGTGTTCGATCCCTCCAGCCACTCCGCGCCCAAGGTCGCAGCGCTCGAGGCCTACGACCAGGATCCCAAGCACGAACTACCAGAGGCGCTCGAAGCCTGCTGACTCCCCGAGGAATGACAGATCCTCAACACACTGCCTCGTAGATGAGGCCCCCAAGCAACCGGGGATTGTGTCAGTGAGCATGCGCAATCCCCGGTGCCACTTTCCACCCCACTTTCTTCAAGGACGAAGACCATGACACCAGATGCAGTTTTCACTTTCGCCAATATGGACTTGTTTTGGCTCCTACTTGCCTTCGCAGGTGGCGCCTTCGCGGCCATGATTGGCTAACTTTGCGTTCGCATTTACGGGCGTGTCGATTCTTGTCGGCTTCTCTGTGACTGCGGCGACGGGCAACACGATGTTCCTCGACTACATTTCTTTCGGACCCGTGTTTGGCCCCATGTCGCATTCGCGGGCGGTGTTGGCGCCTCGACATATGCGGCCAAGAAGGGCCTGCTACCGGACGGAGCGAGGGACATTAACTCTCCTCTGGCGGGCCTCAACCGCCCCGACGTCCTCCTCGTCGGTGCGCTCTACGGTGCTGGCGGCTACGTGCTGCACAAGCTGATCGTGTTGATCCCTGGTTCGGTACCACACCGACTCCAGTGGCCCTCACGGTCGTCACCTCCGGCATCGTCGCACGCCTCATGTTCGGCAAGACCCCTGTCTTCCACCTGCCTACCCGTCCTGAGGGCTCCACCCGTTGGCTCGACTGGCAGGAGAAGCCCCTCCAGCTGCTGACCATCTCCGGCTTCGCCTCCCTCATGCCCGTAAGCATCGCGACGATCATCGTCGGGCACATCGCCCGGTCTCGGCAGATCCCCAGGACGTCATCAACAACGCCCAGGTCGTGCCCTTCGCGATCTCCGCGCTCTGCATCTTCTTCGTGGCCGCGGGCAAGCGTTGGCCCGTCACCCACCACATGACGATCACGGACGGCCTCGCCGCCGTCCTCTTCTTCCCCATCACCGGATCGGGCCTCATGGCAGTCCTGATCGGCACCGTCTTCGGCATCATCGCCGGCTTTGGTGGCGAGCTGGTCGCACGAGTTGTCTACGCACACGGCGACACTCACATTGATCCCCCGGCCGGCATCATCTGGTTCATGAACACCCTGGTCGTCGTCTGCGCCGCCTGTTCGCCTGAGCGAGTCAACGAGACAAGCAACGGAGAATCCTATGACTGCCGAACCGACCCGCTGGGCAACGCGCCTCTACGACGCCTACGTCTTCGACATGGATGGCACCATCTACCTCGGTGACCATCTCCTGCCGGGCGCGCGCAGGCTCATCGAGGAGCTGCGTGAGCGCAACATTCCGGTCCGCTTCCTCACCAACAACCCGACGAAAGACCTGCACCAGTACGCGGACAAACTCACCGCTCTGGGGCTGCCGACACCCGTCGAGGACATCGTTGGAACAGTCGCCACCACGACGAGCTGGCTCCTCGAGCACAAGCCCGGCCAAGTCGTGTTCCCGATCGCGGAAGAGCCGCTCATCGCGGCCTTCGAACGTGCGGGAATCCCCATGAGTGACGACCCGGAGAAGATCGACGTCGTCGTTGCTTCCTACGATCGAACCTTCGATTACAGGAAACTGCAGATCGCATTCGACGCCATCTGGTTCCACCGTCGCGCAACCCTCGTTGGCACGAACCCGGATCGTTTCTGCCCCTTCCCGGGAGGAAAAGGTCAGCCCGACTGCGCGGCCGTCGTTGCAGCAATCGAAGCCTGCACGAACACGAAGGCCGAGATCGTCCTGGGCAAGCCGAACGCCGAAATGGCGCGCGTCGCCCTCGCGGGCCTCGATCTGGAACTCAAGGACTGCCTCATGGTGGGTGACCGTCTGATGACGGACATTCAACTCGCCGTGAACGCTGGCATGGCCTCGGCGATGCCCCTGACCGGTGAATCCACGCTGGACGAGGCCATGGCCCGCCCCGAGGAGAGCCGTCCCACCTACGTCGTTGATCGAATCGACCACCTACTGCCGCCTCAGGTGTGGGAAGAGCGCGGCTGGGCTCTCGAATAAGAGCCCACTGGCGAGGCCGTAGCCCTCACCCCGCTACGGCCTCGCCCCACAGATTTTCAGCATATCCACTAAGGCGTGGAAGACAAGAAAGAGAGAACATCATGGTTGCACCCGGTTACGAAGGCCCCTTCCTCATGGGAATCGACTTCGGCACAGAGTCGTGTAGGGCTGCGATTTTCGACCTGCGAGGCACCCCGATCGCCTTCGCCGCAACGCCCTACAAGACCTATCACCCTCACCCCGGATGGGCTGAGCAGAGCCCGGAAGACTGGTGGAACTCCCTCGTCGCATCGGTGCGGCGCGTCATGGGAGACACCGGCATCCCCGCCCGCCACATCGCCGGCATCTCCTACGACGCGACGACAATGACCGTCGTCCCGATGGACGAAAACGGCCGCGAGCTGTGCAACGCGATCATGTGGATGGACGTGCGCGCCACCGAACAGAGCGCACGCGCCGAAACGATTGACCACTGGGCACGCCACTACAACGGCGGCGGCACCATGCCCGCAACCGCTGAGTGGTACCCCTTCAAGGCAGCCTGGCTGCGCGCCAACCAGCCCGACATCTACAAGAACGCCTACCGCCTTGTGGACGCGCCGGACTGGCTGACCTACAAGCTCACCGGAGAGTGGACCCTCAACATCAACTCCGCCGCCCTGCGCATGTACTACAACCGCGACGAAGGCGGATGGCCCGTCGAGTTCTACGAGCACATCGGCTGTGGCGACGTCTTCGAGAAGATCCCGGAGAAGATCCTCGACCTCGGAACCCCCGTCGGCGGCCTGCTGCCCTCGGTCGCACAGGAACTCGGCCTCCTCCCGGGCACTCCCGTCGCCCAGGGTTGCCCCGACGCCTGGGCCGGCCAGATCGGCCTCGGCGTCGTGTCGCCCGGCAAGACCGCCATCATCACCGGCTCCTCGCACGTCATCACCGGCCAGAGCGCAACCCCGCTCCACGGCGAAGGCTTCTTCGGCGGCTACACCGACGGCGTCATGCCTGGCCAGTACACCTGTGAAGCGGCCTCGTCTCCTCGGGCTCGGTCTCAAAGTGGTTCAAGGACAACTTCTGCCGCGACCTGACCTCCGCCGCCGAGCGCCTCGGAATGAACCCCTACAAGATCCTCGACGAGCGCGTCTCCGACATGCCCCCCGGCTCCGGTGGCCTCATCATCAACGAGTACTTCCAGGGCAACCGCACCCCCTACACCGACTCTAAGGCACGCGGCATCATGTGGGGCTTCAACCTCTCCACCACCCCGGAGCAGGTCTACCACGCCATCGAAGAGGCCGTCTGCTACGGCACCGCCCACGATGCTCAAGGCCTTCAAGGACGCCGGCTTCGAGACCACCGAGCTGGTCGCCTGCGGCGGCGCCACGAAGTCCCGCGACTGGATGCAGATGCACGCCGACGTCACGGGCGTTCCGATCACGCTCACCGAAGTCGGCGACGCGGTCGTCCTCGGCTCGTGCATCCTCGCCGCGGTTGGCTCCGGCCAGTACCAGTCGATCGAGGACGCAGCCCGCAACATGGTCACGAAACCGAGCGCATCGAACCTCGCCCGGACGTGCACGAGGCCTACCAGTTCTACTTCGAAAAGTACATGGAGACCTACCCGCGCCTGTCCGACCTCAGCCACGACCTCGTCGACCACCTCGCCTGAGCCGGTCACGATCGAAAGAAGTACACACTATGTCAACTTCGCTCATTCACACCGCCCTCGAGAGCGCGACGGACACCAAGGACATCGTCTTTGGCCGTGGCGTTCTCGACCAGACGGGACCTATGTTTGCCCGCCTATTCCCGGGCAAAGAGGTGCTCGTTGTCGCCGACGAGAACACCTTCGCTGCGGCGAGGCGTCGTTCAGTCACTGAAGGACGCGGGAGTGCCCTTCGCTCCAGGAACCCCTACGTCTTCCGGGCACGCCGACCCTGTATCTTAAACTACGAGAACGTCGAAATCCTGCGCGAGTACGATTCGACCTCTCGAGAACGCGATCGTGTGCTCAATCGCCTCGGGCACCCTGAACGACATCGCGAAGCTCGCCTCCGGTGAGCTCGGACGTCCGTACATGAACGTGTGCACCGCGCCCTCCGTCGATGGATACGCCGCCTTTGGCGCATCCATCTCCAAGGACGGCTTCAAGATCACGCGTAACTGCCCGGCTCCCGTCGGCCTCGTCGCCGACACTGGAGGTGATCGCCGCTGCTCCCGTCGCCTGCTCTTCACCGGATACGGCGACCTCATCGAGAAGATCCCCGCGGGTGCCGACTGGATCGTCGCCGACGAGCTCGGCATTGAACCCATCGACCCCTACGTGTGGTCCCTCGTCCAGGGTCCGCTGCGTGCCTCCCTCGACAATCCCGCTGCCATCGGCAACGGTGACGAAGAGGCCATCACCGGCTCGCCGAAAGGCAGCATCATGAGTGGCCTCGCGATGCAGGCCGCACAGTCCTCGCGCCCCGCCTCCGGTGCTGGCCACCAGTTCTCCCACACGTGGGAGATGGAGGGCCACGGCCTCGACTGGGAACCCCCGGTCTCGCACGGCATGAAGGTCGGCGTCGGAACCGTCTCCTCCCTCGCCATCTGGGAAGAGGCCCTCAAAATCGATATGGATGCCCTCGACGTGGAGGCGATTGTCGCCGCCGCGAAGACAGACGAACAGATCGAAGAACGCGTTCGCTCCCTTCTCATCCCGACCATCGCGGACGAGGCCGTGGGGCACGCCGTCTTCAAGAACCTCCAGGGCGACGAGCTGCGCCAGCGCATCCGCGACATCCAGCGCGTCTGGCCGTCGTGCGAGCGCGCGTCGACAGCCAGCTCATGAGCCCGGAGGAAGCCGCCGAACGCCTCGACGCAGTCGGAGGCCCCTCGCACCCCGAGCAGATCGGCGTCGACATGGATCGATTCCGGGAGACCCACTTCAAGGCCCAGATGATCCGCTCGAGGTACACCATCCTCGACGTCCTGACCGATATCGGAAAGCTCGACGACGTCGTCGACAAGCTGTTTGCGCCCGACGGCTACTGGGGCAAGCACTTCCACGCTGACAAGGAGATCTCCAATGTCTGATCGTTACGTTCTCGGACTCGACTTTGGGACCCTGTCGGTGCGCGCTGCCGTCATCAACACGGCAGATGGAAGCACACTCGGCGAGAAGGTCAGCGAGTACGCGACCCCATCATGGACCGCACGCTCGTCACAACCGGAGAACCCCTCCCCGCCGACTTTGCGCTGCAGGTACCAGGCGACTACCTCGTGTCGATGACCGAAGCGGTACGAGGTGCGCTCGCGGACTCGGGCGTCGACCCCTCCGCCGTCGTGGGCATCGGCCTGGACTGCACGAGTGCAACGGTCGTCCTCACCGACGAGGCCGGGGTGCCCATGTGCGAACGCGAGGGAATTCGCGGGCGAACCGCAGGCATACCTCAAGCTGTGGAAGCACCACGGAGCGACCGCGCAGGCCCGACGCATCGTCGACGTCGCGCGGGAGCGTGGCGAGACCTGGCTGTCCCGCTACGGCGGCGTGCTCTCTCCCGAGATGCTGCTGCCGAAGGCCCTCGAGCTCTTCGAGCGCGCCCCGCGCCTGTACGAGGAGACCGCCGAGATCCTCGACATCGTCGATTGGCTGACCTGAAGCTCACGGGAAACCTCACCTACGCTGCGGGCGACTCGGGATACAAGCGCATGTACCAGGACGGCGCATACCCGTCGCGCGAGTACCTCGAGGCGGTCGCACCCGGATTCGGCAACGTCTTCGACGAAAAGATGAACCATCCGATCGTTCCCCTGGGCGCATGCGTCGGCGGTCTCACCGAGTTCTACGCCAAGGAATTCGGCCTTCCTGAGGGCATTGCGGTCGCCTCGGGCAACATCGATGCGCACGTGCAGTGCGTGTCGGTGGGGCGACCCAGCCCGGTCAGCTAACCGGAATCCTCGGCACTCGTCCTGCTGGATTCTCCTCTGCGACGCTCGAAGACGTCCCGGGTGTCTTCGGCTGGTCGACGGAGGCGTGTCCCCCGGCGCATGGGCATACGAGGCTGGACAAAGCGCCGTCGGCGACATCTTCGCATGGTACGTCGACACTCAAGTGCCTCGGGAATGCGTCGAGGAAGCCCGTGCTGCTGGTGTCTCCGTGCACGAACTCCTGTCGACCAAGGCGAGCTCCCTCAAGGCCGGGCAAAACGGCCTGATCGCGCTGGACTGGTGGAACGGAAACCGATCCACCCTGGTGGATGCTGACCTGTCGGGTCTGATCGTCGGCCTGCGACTGACGACGACCCCGGAGGAAATCTACCGTGCCCTCCTCGAATCGACAGCATTCGGTGCACGCATGATCATCGAGAACTTCGAAGAGCATGGCGTGCCCGTCAATGAGATCCGCATCGCCGGCGGTCTGCTCAAGAACCCCTTCCTGATGCAGATGTACGCCGACGTCACCAAGCGCCCGCTGAGGACCGCCCGCACACTGCAGGCCGGCGCACACGGCAGTGCGATCTTCGCGGCGCTCGCGGCCGGAATCTACAGCGACGTCGAGGAAGCCTGCGCATCGATGGCAGGTATTTCCGACGAGGTGTACACGCCCAACGAGGAGGCGAGCGCGATCTACGACCGCATGTTCGCCATGTACGCACACCTGTACAACACGCTTGGACGTGACCCCAAGTTCATGCGATGACCTGCATGAACTGCGTGTCGAGCAGATGTGAGACGGGAGGGGTGGGCCCACTCCCTGCGTCGTGAGTCCCACCCTCCACATCACCGCTTGGTGTCTATACCGATTCATCCAGTAATTTATTGATAAATCGTTTTATTTTTGGACGACTATCGCTTGTTTTGGTCGCTTTTGTTAGGCTCTGAAACTCGCAAGTTCGTTGACCGATGGAGGCTGACGTGAATGTTGATCGTGAGGCGCAGATGTTGCGAGCTGCGCAGCTGTATTACTACGACAACTTGACGCAGGGTGCCATTGCGGATCGACTGAGCTGCACCCGTTGGACCGTCGGGCGTCTGCTCGAAGAAGCGCGCGAGTCCGGCATCGTGACGATTTCCGTGAATCACCCGCGCGCTCGTATCCCCAAGCTGGAAAAGGCCCTCATTAAAACGTTTGGCTTGACCGACGCTATCGTCGTCAAGCGCCAATCGAGCGTCGAAGGGGCGCTGAACCTCGTCGCCTCGATGGCGGCTGATTACGTGACCGAGATGCGCCCCGTTCCCCGGTCGGTGGGTATCGCGTGGGGCAGGACTCTCACCGCAGTCGCCCGGGCAATGCCGGAGTCGTGGACCTACGGACTGGAGGTCTATCAGACCTACGGTGGCCTCACTCGCTCGAATGACGATGTCGTCGCAGACTCAATCGGCCTGATGGCGCGCCGTGGGCGCGGCGTCGACCACATGCTTCCCGCACCCGCGATCGTGTCCGATGTGGACCTCGGGCGGCGCTTGCGTCGTGAGCGTTCCGTCGCCGACACGCTGTCGGCGGCGCCCTCCTCGACATGCTGATTTTCTCGCCCGGTGTCCTCGAGGTCGGTTCGGTTCTCGTGCGTTCAGGCTTCCTCACCGAACGAGGGCCTCAGTCGCCTCCAGGAAATGGGTGCTGTCACCGACATCTTCTCGCGCTTCCTGGACTGCGATGGAAACCCCGTGTCGCACGAACTCGAAGAGCGGACGATCGCGATTTCCTTTGATTCCGTGCGCAAAGCCAAGATGTCGATCGCAGTCGCGGCGGGAGCCGTGAAGGCAGTACCTCTCTATGTCGCCCTGAAATCGAAGCTCGCTAGCGTTGCGATTATTGACGAGTGCTGGCGGAAGCCGTCCTCGAGCAGATTGAATGCCAGTGAAACATTGATTGTGTCGACGGCGTTCACCGAGGCTGCGAGCTTAGTCGGTGAGGGGTGGGGTTCTCGAGTTGGAACCCGACCCCTCACTGTTTGGTCGTGGGTCGACGAGTGCGGTCTTGGCGAGTGGAACGCCTTGGCGTTATCGGGCTCTTTTTCTGCGCTTTATTCCCTCGGCTTTGCCGTCGATTCGCGGATGGTGAGGACGGGGCTCGAAGGTCTGGTGCTGCACGGGCGCGTCGGAGCCGGACAACAGGAGTTCTGCGGCCGCCGCTCCGGAGTTCGTCCATGGGCTGGCGGATTGTTGTGAGCGGAACGGGCATCTGTGCGGCCAGGGAATGTCGTCGAAGCCGATGACGGATACGTCGTCGGGAATGGAAATTCCTGCGACGCGCAGTGCGGACATGACGCCCACGGCCAGCAGATCGTTCGCGCAGAAGACGGCGGTGGGGTTCGCACCGTCGGAGGTGGTGCGGGCCTCGGCGATGGCGTCTTCGGTGGCCGTATACCCTGCCTGGGCGGTGTACGCCTGCGTGTTGTACACGGTCAACTGGACACTGTCCGACCCCGTTAGGCGCTGCCAGTGCTCGATCGCGTCTCGCACGCCCGCGAGGCGCTGCACGGACTGGCGCATGTCGGCGGGGCCGTTGAGGAAACAGATTCGCTCATGTCCGAGTGCTAGAAGGTGTTCGATCGCCAGCGCGGCACCCGCGCGGTCGTCGATCGACACGGATGGCAGGCCCTCGGGCGCCTCAGCCGCGTCGAAGAGGACGACAGGCGTTCCCTCCTCAACCAAACGCGTGGCGGCCTCATGTGTGGAGTCTGCGGGGGTGAGAAGAACGCCGCGCACCGCCTGGCGCCCCAGCGCCTCGAGTAGGTCGCGCTCCTCCTGCATGGAGGCGTGCGTGAAGACAGCGTCATGATGTCAGCCCTCGCGCGATAGCAGCGCTCCATGGCAGCAGCAGCCTCCCATGAAGAACGGGTTCGTCAGGGTCGAAGACCGCCACGCCTACGAGAGGCGAGGTCCCCCGTCGCAGGGCCTGTGCAGTCGGATTGGGCTTGTAGCCGAGCTGCGTGATCGCCGCCTCGACGCGCTCACGCACGTCGGGGCGCACGCTGTCGCGCCGGTTAATGACGTTAGACACGGAGCCGACGCTCACGCCCGCAAGAGCGGCAACGTCTTGACGCCTGGGGCTGGTGGGGCATTGAGGGGACGAGGCAGTGGTTGCGTCCTGGGGACTCGTGCCCTCTGGGGTGCGGCGGGGCGGCGTCATGGTAGCTCTTTCGGGGAACTCGAGTGATGAAACGTTCATGTTGTGGCACCTCCGAGTAGGTTTCTGCTTCAATTTTTCCAGGCAAGTTCAGGCTTCCCTATAGAGTTGACATGCATGATTGTCGTGTGGCACACTTTCTATCTATCTGAATCGTTTCATTCCTCGATGAAGAGGTGACCACATGACACGAGAAGCTGAAAGGCCAGTTGTCTCGCTCCAGCATGCCGTGAAGAAGTTCGGCTCCTTCACCGCGATGTCTGATGGGTGCATTGAGCTGTATCCGCACCGCATTCACGCCCTGGCCGGTGAAAACGGTGCGGGTAAGTCGACGCTCGTGAAGGTGCTCGCCGGCATTCACCAGCCAAACTCCGGAGAGTTTTTGGTTGATGGCCAGCCAGTGCGCTTCAAGACCCCCGCCGAATCGAAGGCTGCCGGAATCTCAGTGATCTACCAGGGCCCACGCTGTTCCCCGACCTCACGGTCGCCGAGAACATCTACGTGGGCCGACAGCCCAGGGGACGCCTTGGCCTCATCGATCACGCGGCTGATGAAGCGCGACGCCCAAGAGCTCTTTGACCGTCTCGAAGTGCCGATCGACCCCTCGCAGTTGGCTGATGGACTGTCGATCGCGGATCAGCAGATCATCGAAATCGCAAAGGCTATCTCGCTGGACGCCAAGGTTCTTATCATGGATGAACCGACGGCCGCTCTGTCGGGGCACGAGGTCGACCGTCTCTTTCTCCGTCGCGCGCTCACTGCGCGACAAAGGGAGCTCGCTTATAGCTCATCTCGCGCATGGGATGGAAGAAATCTTCAGCCTGTGCGACGACGTGACGATCATGCGCGACGGCGCCTACGTGTCGACCCGTGACCTGGAGGGAACCACGAAGGCTCAGCTCGTGCGAGACATGGTTACCGCGACGTCGATCAGCTCTTCCCCAAGCTGGATGCGCGAGATCGGCGATCCGGTCCTGAGAGTCGAGGACTCACCCGCTACGGAGCCTTCGAAGACGTGAGCTTCGAGGTCCGCAGCGGAGAAATCCTGGGCTGGCGGGCCTCGTCGGAGCTGGCCGCCCGAGGTCGTGCGAACGATCATGGGCATCGACAAAGCGGACGGCGGCACAGTGACCGCCTTCGGCAAGTCCCTGAAGCTCGGTGACACGGTGGGAGCAATCCGGAGCCTACCGCCTTCGTCCCCGAAGACAGGCGCAAGCAAGGCCCTCGTCATGGACCCTGTCCGTTGCCCGCAACACGGCGCCTCACGCTGCGCAGCAAACTCGCTCGCCGCGGACTCATCAACTCGCGGACCGAGCGAGCGGTCGCGCAGGAATGGTCCACAAACCTCGAAGTGAAGACGGCCACCCAGGATACCCCCGTGTCCGCCCTGTCGGGTGGCAACCAGCAGAAGGTCGTCTTGGCGAAATGGCTCGCCACCGATCCCAAGATCCTCATCGTTGATGAGCCGACCCGCGGCATCGATGTGGGAACCAAGTCTGAGGTGCACCGACTGATCTCCACCCTCGCCACCAGGGGAGTCGCCGTCATCATGATCTCCTCGGAACTACCCGAGGTGCTCGGCATGGCAGACCGCGTACTCGTCATGTGCGAAGGCCGTATCACCGGCGAATTCACCAGAGAAGAAGCCACAGCTGACGCCATTATGACGGCGGCAACCGACCACGAAAAGGCCGCATCATGACCACGACACTGACTCCTCCCTCCCGCATCCACGGGTCCGCGCCGGTGAGCCGAGAGCCAGCCAGCTCCTCGTCTGTGACCAAGGTGCACACCGCATCGAAGCTGCGCTCTCTACTGTCCATGCGAGAGCTCCCGGTGATCGCGGCCCTCATTGCTCTGGTCCTGTTGACGTGGGTGATGAACCCGCGCTTCCTGTCCGCCCAGGGAGTACGCGACCTCTTCCTCAACGCGACGATCGCTATGCTGATGGCCGCCGGGCAGTCCCTCATCATTCAATCCGAAGGCGTCGACCTCTCGGTCGGTTCCATCCTGGGTGCTCGGCCTTCGCCACGGGCTTCCTATTCGCGGCTAACCCCGGACTGCCCATCGTCATAGTCTTCATCGCAGGCATCGTTCTGGGGGCACTGCTCGGAGCACTCAATGGACTGCTCGTCACGCAGGCGAAAAGTCCCCGCAATGGTCATTACCCTGGGCACTCTCTACGTCTTCCGAGGAGGACTGAACTGGTGGGCAGGATCCACCCAGTACTTCGCCGGTGACCGCCCCCAGGCCTTCGGTGACCTGGGTGTCGCGACGATCGGTGGCTTCCCGCTGCTCACTCTTCTGGCGGTCATCGTTATCGTGATCGTCTCGCTCTATCAGCGCTACGCTCGATCCGGACGCGACCTCTACGCGATCGGCTCCGACCGTACAGCCGCAGCCGTCTATGGTATCCCCGTAGCCAAGCGCGTTTTTATGGCCTTCGTCGTCAACGGCGCGCTCGTTGGACTCGGCGGCGTCCTCTACGCCTCCCGCTTTAACTCTGTCGGCGCAACGACGGGTGCAGGCATGGAACTTGACATCGTTGCCGCGTGCGTCGTTGGCGGCGTTGCAATGACCGGCGGTGTTGGAACCGCCTACGGAGCCGCCATCGGTGCGCTCCTCCTCACCACCATGACGTCCGCGCTTACAGCCGTCGGCGTCGACAAATTCTGGCAAAAGGCCGTCGTTGGTGCGCTCATCCTCATCGCGATCGTCGTTGACCGAGTCAGCTCAATGCGCCGCCACGAGGCGCTGCGCAAGAAGGGAGCGGATCGCTGATGAGCACCGCGACTCAGACCTCGTCACGTGACCTCATGGCTTCGATTCGACGCGTGTTCTCCTCGCGCGACTCGCACATGACCCTCATCCTCATCATCGCCATTGCAGTCGCGACCATCCTCATCCCGAGGTTCAGCCAGCCTCGCACGCTCACGTTCCTCACCCTGGACGTGACGGCGACGCTCCTCATGGCCCTGCCCATGACCCTCGTTATGATCAACGCCGACATCGACCTGTCCGTCGCCTCGACCGCCGGCCTTGTCAGCGCATCCTTCGGAGTTCTCGTCCAGTCGGGCGTCGGATTCTGGGCGAGCATCGCGATCTGCCTCCTCATCGGACTGGCGTGCGGCCTCGTCAATGCATTCATGACCGCCTACGTGGGACTACCGGCTCTCGCGGTCACGATCGGTACGCTCGCGCTGTATCGAGGCCTCGCCCTCGTCGTCATCGGCGACCAGTCGATCTCCGACTTCCCGGAGTGGGCAACCTCCGCGGTCACTGGATCGTTTGGGTCCACGGGAATCCCCTACATGGCAATCCCCGTCATCCTGTTCGTCATTCTCTTCTGGCTCCTGCTGCACAAGACCCCGTACGGTCGAGGCCTCTTCGCGCTCGGTTACTCCAGGCAGGCCGCCGAGTTCGTCGGCATTGACACGAAGCGTTCTCGCGTTATCGCCCTGACGCTGTCGGGGCTCATGGCAGCACTGGCAGGCATCTACTGGACGCTGCGTTACTCCGCGGCGAAGGCCGACAACGTCGAGGGCCTCGAGCTCGTCGTCATCGCCGCCGTTGTCTTTAGTGGGCCAGCGTCTTCGGCGGCCGAGGCTCGATCTGGGGCAGCGTGTGCGGTGTCCTGACGATCGGTGTTCTCAACTCACGCGCTGCGCCTCAACCGAATTCCCGAAGTCATCCTGGTTCTGGTCACGGGCTTGCTCCTGATCGGTTCCGTCGTCGCGCCATCGCTGGTGGATGCCGTCCGCCAACGTCTGGCACATCGAGCTGATGCGCGTACCCCTCGCGTCAGCGTCGCACCGGGCGCGGCGAGCGCCTAACAATCCCACAACGAGGGGCACCACGCCCCTCGCAACAGGGCGCGTGCGCCCTGAAAGGAAAAAAGACAACGATGTCTCACATGAAGAAAGTGCGGCCGCTCTCGGCGCACTCACGCTGGCCTCGGCCCTCCTGATGTCCGCCTGCGGCGGTGGAACGTCGACGCAGGGCAGTGAGTCCAGCTCCGGCGGCGATGCCTCCGGTTCGTACGATGTTTCGTCCCAGTCGATCACGTTCATCCCCAAGCAGCTGAACAACCCCTTCTCCGACGTCATGCTCGGCGGCGGCAAGAACGCTGCGGGCGAGATCGGCTTCGCCGAGGTCAACGTCGTTGGCCCGCTCGAGGCGTCCTCCTCCTCGCAGGTCTCCTTCATCAACTCCGAGGTGCAGGCGGGCACGAATGTCCTGTGATTGCCGCGAATGACCCCCGATGCCGTGTGCCCGGCGCTTCAGGATGCACGTAAGGCTGGTACAAAGGTCGTCACCTTCGACTCCGACAGCGCGGCCGATTGCCGAGACCTGTTCATCAACCAGGTTGAGTCCAAGCAGGTTGCGATCACCATGCTCGACATGGTCTCCGGACCAGATCGGCGGTTCCGGTAAGGTAGCCATCCTCTGCGCGACGGCAAACGCCGCCAACCAGAATACGTGGATCAAGTTCATGGAGGACGAGATCGCCTCGAACGACAAGTACAAGGGGCATTGAGATCGTCGCGAAGGTCTATGGCGACGACGATGATAGCGAAGTCGTTCCAGGAGGCACAGGGCCTGCTCCAGGCGCACCCCGACCTCAACGCGATCGTCTCCCCGACCACCGTCGGCATCGCCGCCACAGCACGCTACCCGTCGACCTCCGACTACAAGGGCAAGGTTGTTCTGACCGGCCTGGGCCTGCCCAACGAAATGCGTTCCTTCGTGAAGGACGGGACCGTCAAGGAGTTCGCCCTGTGGATCCCGCCCAGCTCGGATACGATGGCTGCATACGCGGGTGCAGCACTCGATAGTGGCGCAATCAAGGGCGAGGTAGGGGAGAAGTTCACTGCCGGAAACCTTGGTGAGCGCACAATCGGCGAGAACAAGACCGTCGTCGTCGATGACCCCGTGCGCTTCAACGCGGATAACATCGACAAGTACGACTTCTGACGTCGTCTCTGACGGGGTTGGTGGGCGCACTCGTTGTGCCCACCAACCCCGTTTCATGCCGCTGAATCGCCTGCCATGTGCAGCGCCCTGCTTGCTAAATGAAACGATTCACATTAAAATAGACACAACCAATTCCCGTTCAACGATGAAGGGATTTCCCATGAGTGATACCCCACCACTGGCCCACACGCTCGCGACGACGAGCCAGGCCAGCCCCCACCGAGCCTGCTTCCTCCTGCGCGTGCGCCCGAGAAACTCGCCGAATACGCCGACGTGCACCAGCGTGTCTGGGGCGAGATGCGCCAGGCTCTCAGTGACGCCGGGTGGCGACACTACTCGCTCTTCCTCGATCCGGACACCGGCCTCGTCGTCGGCTACTACGAGGCGGATGACGCTCGTGCGGCGGCCGCAGCTATGGAAGGCCGCGAGGTCAATACGCGCTGGCAAGCCGAGATGGCCCAGCATTTCCAACCGGACGGGGGCGGCAGTGCCCACTTCCTCAACCAATACTTCTACCTCGCCTAATCGCCCACCGAGGCAGTTCCCCAAAGGGACACCCCTGCCTCGTCAATCCACACCCCACACGTCGAAGGAGACGTCATGACCATCCACCTGTCCGACCTGCCTGAAAGTACTCGTACCCTCCTACGCGAACAGACGATCGAGCTCCCGAGCTGGGCCTTCGGTAACTCCGGAACACGCTTCAAGGTATTCCCGAGCCCCGGCACCCCGCGCAATGCCTACGAGAAGATTGATGACGCGGCACAGGTCCATCGGTTCACGGGCATCACCCCGCGGGTGTCGCTACATATCCCGTGGGATGTGGTCGATGACTTCTCTGACCTCGCAGAGCACGCGCGTTCGCAGGGCATCACACTGGGAACCATCAACTCGAACGTCTTCCAGGATGACGACTACAAGTTCGGCTCCCTGACGAACTCCGACGAGGTAGTGCGGCGTAAGGCCATCGACGCGCACCTGCGCTGCATCGACGTCATGAACGCTACCGGTTCCGACACACTCAAGATCTGGCTGGGCGATGGAACGAACTACCCGGGACAGGACTCAATCGCTGCGCGGCAGGAAAGGCTCGCTGACTCGCTGTCCGTTATCTACGCGAATCTGGCTCCAGACCAGCGCCTACTCCTTGAGTACAAGTTCTTTGAACCCGCCTTCTACCACACCGATCGTTCCGGACTGGGGCACGGCCCCTGACGCACGTGATGGCCCTGGGCGACCGAGCCGTCGTCTGCCTCGACACCGGCCACCACGCGCCCGGTACCAACATCGAATTCATCGTGGTCCAGCTGCTGCGCGCCGGCCGCCTCGGAGCTTTCGACTTCAACTCGCGGTTCTACGCCGACGACGACCTGATCGTGGGATCCGCAGATCCCTTCCAATTTTTCCGCATCATGCACGAGATCGTCTCCTTCGGTGCCCTCGCGCCCACCTCCGGCGTGAACTTCATGCTCGACCAGTGCCACAACCTCGAAGAAAAGATCCCCGGAGAAATCCTGTCCGCGATGAACGTCAGGAGGCAACCGCGAAGGCACTCCCTTGTCGACCGTGCCGCGCTGGCGAAAGCGCAGGCCGAGCACGATGTGCTGACTCGCCAACCAGGTACTCACGGACGCGTTCTCCTCTGATGTGCGCCCGCTCCTGGGCGAGCTGCGCGAAGAGCAGGGCCTCGACCCCAACCCGCTCGCGGCCTACGCCGCCTCGGGCTACTTCGAGCGCATCAGTGCGGAGCGAGTGGGTGGTCAGCAGGCCTCCTGGGGCGCATGATGACGACCGTTGTCGCTATCGACCTGGGGGCCTCCTCGGGGCGCGTCCTGCGGGGCGTGTTCGACGGCGAACGTCTTGCCATCGAGGAGTGCTCCCGCTTCCCGAACGGGCCGGTCGCTGTTCCTGGGCCTCGTCGTTCCGACGCTTCTCAATCGGGGCGAGGCCCCGGTGGCCTACAGAGTGGGACATCCTAGCGCTGTGGCGAGGCATCCTCGAGGGGCCTGCGCGAGGCCAGCCTGCGCGGTGCCGTGGACGCCATCGGAATCGACACGTGGGCTGTGGACTACGGGCTGCTGGACGAGGATGGCCGACTGATCGGTAACCCTGCGTCCTACCGTTCCGCGCGCTGTGGTGTTGGCGCATCCGAGGTGCTCGACCGATGGGATTCCTCCTGGCTTTATAAGCACAACGGATTGCAATTCCAGCCTTTTCAATACGCTGTTCCAGCGTGGGAGCCGACCGGGGGAGCGGCGCGCGGACTGTGCGCGCACGGCGCTCCTGATTCCCGACCTGCTGGCGTACTGGCTCACGGGAGAAGCGCGAAGCGAGCTGACGAACGCGTCGACGACAGGCCTCGTCAATGCCACGGAGCGCGACTGGGATCCCGAGATCCTAATCGGCTGCGCGACGACTTCTGGGTGGAGCACCTCTTCCGCCGATCGTGAGCCGGGGGAGATTGTTGGTGAAGCGCGCGTTGAGGGTCTCGAGCTGCGCACCTCGACGGGCGAGCCCACCCCTGTCGTCGCCGCTGGGTCGCACGACACCGCGTCCGCGGTTGCGGGGTGCCCGCCCAGACCGGGTCGTTTGCGTACATCTCCAGTGGAACTTGGTCGCTCGTCGGTACAGAGCTCAGTGCCCTCGTGCTCTCCGAGGAGGCTTGGGCGGCCAATTTTACGAACGAGCTGGGTGTCGATGGCACGGTCCGTTTCCTCGCCAACATCATGGGTATGTGGGTGCAGCAGGAATGCCTGCGCGAGTGGGCATCCCTTGGGGATAACGCGTCGGGCGCTGGAGGTCGGGTCGACTGGCCGCTCCTCGACGCGCAGACTGAGGCAGCCCAGCCCGCGCGCTACCTGCTCGACATGTCCTCACCTAAGCTGATGGCTCCGGGCGGCATGGTAGAGCGCGTGCGTTCACTGTGGATCCCGGGCCCGGGCGTCTCTTCGACCCCTTCTGTGGATGACGAATCGTCTTCCGCGGATGAGGCAGGGGTGAGCGTTGGTGATCCGCAGGCCTCGGGTGTCGATTCCCGTGAGCGAGCAACCGTGCTGCGGGCGATCACGGACTCGTTGGCGCTGGCATACCGCAGGGCGATCCGACGGACATGTGAGCTGAGCGGTACCCGCCCCGAAGCGATTCACCTCGTTGGAGGCGGCTCAAAGAATCGTTGCTGGCGCAGGAGACCGCAGATGCGACAGGAATCCGGTCATTGCGGGACCCGTCGAGGGCCACCGCCCTCGGGAACATGCTCGTCTCCTGCGGGCTATTGGCGTGGCCAGCGGAACGCTGATGGACCTTCGTGCCATTTCGCGGGCGTCGTCGGCGCTCGTGACCTACGAGCCGCGCGCTTCTCATGCGCGCCTCTGGGATCAGGCTGATGCCCTCCTCGATGCTCGGTTGTAGCTGACGTGTGCTGACATGGGCCGCGACTCGACTAGTTCGAGCCGCGGCCCACCTCACATCTGGTGGCTCTCCCGTACGCAGATAAGGGAAGTGTTTGGGGCATGTCGAATAACATGCCCCAAACACTTTGATAACGAACGGTGCGTCCGTTTTTCCTCGATGGGTCAGGACCCTTGAGATGCAGCCACCTTCTGGCGATAGGACTCAGCTTCCCAGTTCTCGATGAAGCCGCGCTCGATCATCCATGACGCGCACGCGACCGAGCAGGTTCGCATCCCGTGCCACGCGCAATGCGTCCAGGAAGGTGTGCAACGCGTTGTCTGAGGCCTCGTTCGTGCTACCTACCGCCGCTACGGCTAGTCCGGGAATGACAGCGACGATCGGTGCGCGCCCATGCTGGGCACGGTGCAGCGACACTTTTGCTGCCACGATGTCCTCAGTGTCGGTTGCTTCCAGAACAACGGGGAATGAACCCGCGTACACGATCTGATCGGGGATCAACGGACCGCCAGGAGCTGAAGCAGCCGCTGATAGTCCCTCTGTCGACAGCGCGACACTCGGCGCGTCTACCGCGCGACGGAAGGCTTCCGCCACCCGGGATGGCGAACCGGAGAAGGCGGTGCCAGCCTCGTCGATTGCTGCACGGATTGAGGATGTCAGGAAGTCGATCCGCTCCAGAATCGTATCCTTTGTCGGGCCTGAAACGATGATGCCGTGATTGCCGAGGAGCGTGATCGCGGGTGGGGGAGTGTTGTGTGCGGCCGTGAATGCGCGGCGACGCTCGTCGATAAGACGCGCGAGAGGAATACCCGGGTCCGTGTAGTCGACCCACAGCGCCTGATCACCCAGGATCTGCTCACAGAGCTCCTCGCCGCGCGTGTTGCACGTGATCGCGTTGGCTGTCAGAGGGTGCAGGTGAATGACAAGCGGGTCGGGAATAAGCGCGTGAAACAGGATTTCGACGCTTGGGCGGCGCTTGAACGCGCCACGCTGTGCGAGCTGAGCGGCCGCGCGAACGGGATCTTCATTGCTGGGGAGCTCTTCAGGATGTTCGAAGGCATGCAGGAGGGTGGGAATGTCGAGCGGGACCAGGTCTTCCTCGCGCAGGGTTGCGAGCGGAACACCGCTGGGCTTGATGAGGAGTGTGTCGCCATCCTTCGCGGATGAGTTGCCGCCCCCCGAGCGCGTGTATTCGGTGTCTGAACCGATCTGGTTGGACAGCTCGATGAGTTGGGAGACGAGGTCTTGAGATGAAGTAGTCATTGGTCCTCCACAATGAGGATGAAACGTTTTCATCTAAGGATAGGGAGGAGACAGAGTTATGTCAAGGTGTGGCCATGGGCTATGCCCGTGGGGTGTTCAGTGCCTGTCTGTGTGAGGTAGGCAGGAGCTTGATGATGCCGTGAGCCCTGTGCGCATGTACCTGCGCCTTTTCATGCGAGGCGTACAGGCATTGCGAGTGAGGGGGTGGGGTTCCCGGTTGGAACCCCACCTTCCTCTGATGGATCTGGCGCGGGCCTCGTCCTACCAGTCACCCAAGCCCAGGTAGTACAGCGGGTGGGTGAGGACCGCGACGACGCGGTCGCGGTATTCGAGGGGCAGCATCGGGAAGATGACGATCGCGGCCAGGATCGCTACGATCAGGGTGACGAGGATGCGTTTCTTGGTGCTCATGCGTGGCTCCTTTGTGTGGTTGCGAGTTCCATGTGGGCCTCGGCGAGGATGTCGTTGACGAGCTCGACGCCTTCCGGCGTGGCCAGGAGCGGGCGGTCCTCGGGGTGCTCGTTGAAATGCCGGATAAGGGCGTCGAGGCCGGTGAAGGGGATGCCGATATGCTCGGAGCAAATGCCCCACGGTCCGTCATACGTGTCGGGGTCCGCGTTAAGAATAATTGTTGGACTGTTGACGATGTGGATGGTGACGTTATCCTTCCACAGGATGGTGACGTCCCGGTCGTTGGAGTCTTCCTCGACGGATAGTAGCTCCGGGAAGTGGAAGGAAATTCCCTCAGGGGTCAGAGTTGTCTTTTGCTTGTCAGTCAGGGCGATGACGAGATCCTTGCCGGGATTGCGGCTGCACTCGAGGAAGGCCATGGACGCAACGGCGAACACATATATCGCGGCGTGGAAGGGTTGTCCGGTCGTGAAACCCGCGGCCATCGTGCCGCCCGCGAAAGCGTACAGCAGGAATCCAGTCGTGATGAGCGCGATGGACTGGTGGTTGCCCGGAATGACGATGGAGCCGTCCTCGTAATGGGGACGTGATGACCAGAATGGGCGCACACTCTTTTCGATGAGGTGGGGAAGTGCCGCGCACAGATACAGCGGGAACCAGATGAAGAGCAGCTGTAGCGGGCCGATGCGAATGAATGAGAAAACCCAGTAGGCACTCACCGCCAAGACGGCGTTAACGACAATGGTGATCGCAGTGAGCTTCCACAAGTCTCGCGCAGCCAGGTCCATGCCTCGGGGAGAACTGTCGTGGGGTCTTCTTGCCAAAAATGAGGAAGGGCGAGCCATGGTCACCACCCCAGGCCGATGTAGTACGGCACGTGCCACGATGAGGCAGAGACGTGCTCCCGGTTGTTGAACGACATTCGGCTGATCGTACCGGATAGATCGGAAGGCACCAAAGCCTGTTTCCTGGTGCTCGTGTGTGCCTTCACTTCGAGGTAAAGAGTCCTGCGCGGGCCTCGGCGAGGATGTCGTTAACGAGGTCGACGCCCTGCGGTGTGGCCAGGAGTGGACGGTCCTCGGGGTGCTCGTTGAAGTGCCGGATGAGGGCGTCGAGGCCGGTGAAGGGGATGCCGATCGTCCGGCAGCATAAGCTCCATCGACCGTCATACGTGTCGGGGTCAGCGAAGAGAGTAACGTGGTAGCTCGTCGTGCTGAGATCGTAGATCTTGACGTTCTGATCCCACCGGACGGAGGAGTCGTTGCCGCATCCGTCAGAGGTGGTCTCCAGATGCTTATGGATCGACAGATGAGGAGCCGCGTGAAAGTCAATGCTATCTGGGGATAACGCCGTCATTGAACGATCCTTGACGGTGTTTTTCAGGTCTTCGAATGGATTCTCGGAAAAGAGATAATAGGCAAAAAATGCTGCTACCACCGCAATACCGATAGTTGTCTTGAAGTTATGTGATAGGAAACCGAGCACGAGTGCTCCTACGACGATCATGCAGAGGATCGCGTAGCTAACGAGGTGCCCAATATTAGTGAGACGCTCACCTCGAATGACAACGTGGCCGCCGACGAATCGAACGTGGGGACGCAGATAGGGAACTATCGAGTTACATGTCACCTGAGGCACTCCAGCTACTAGCGGAATTGAAGCCAGATAGACAGCGAAACGGAAATCGCCATAGTGTGTCAGTCGATAGATTCCTTCAACGATCGCTATGCCGAGAGCGACGATGACGATCGAAACTAGTGCACGTTTCCACTCGTTGCGCCTCCACCGGTCTTCACCTGCGAGCGACTCGGTGCGATTGGAAAAGATGCTGGAGAGGAGTCTACCGATCCCTCGACGTCGCGATCGAGCCACGGTCACCACCCCACCTGTGCACCGGTGGTCTGCCTCCGGAGGGTGCAGAAAGGCTCGTTGTTCATGATCCGACGCTACCAGGGCCAGCAAAACGGTGGCAAGCATGAGCGCATGAAGCGACCCCGGCCTCGTCCCCGAGAAGAGAAGCGAAGCCGGGGCCCCACGAAGCCTCAATTGCGACCGTTAGCGGCCCGACGCGAGCGCCGCGCGGGCGACCTCCTCAAAGGTGAGCGGGTCGCGGCCCGTCACGTCGCGCACGGTCGTGGACACGACGTCCATCTCGCCGCGCGCGATCGACGTGTGGGTCGACACCCACGAGTCGTACTCCCACCGGGCGGCTTAGCCACTTCTTGCGGGACTCGTACGCCTCTCGACGGTCTCGCGCACGTAGGTGACGGGGCGGCCCCACACGCGGGTGAGGATTGCAGCGATCTCGTCGAGGGTCAGGGCCTCGGGGCCCGTCACGTCGAGGGTCTGGTTCTCGCAACGCGCAGGATCTGCCAGGATCCCGGCGGCCACGCGCCCCGCGTCCTCGCGCGCGACCACGCCGACGCGCCCATCGCCCGCGGGCCCGAGGATACGGCCCACCTCGTCCGGCAGCGCCACGAAAAAAGTCCGCGTAGAAGTTGTCGCGCAGGAACGTGTACGTCATTCCCGACGCCTTGATGTGCTCCTCCGTGTGGAAGTGCGTGCGCGCCAGCGTAAACGTCGAGTCCGGTGCCGCATTCATAAACGACAGGTACATCGATGTGGCGCACCCGGAGGCGGCGGCCGCGTCGACAAAAGCGATGTGCTTGTTCAGGCGGTCCTCGCCTCGGGCGCGGACACCATGAAGAGGACGTCAACGCCTTTCAGTGCGACGCGTGTCGAGGGTGCCCTCGTAGGAGCACTTCACCGCGATAGCTCCGGGCAGCTTGGGCGCGCGTGACGGTGTGTTCGCGAGGAGTCGCAGGGGCAGGCCGCGCTCGGCGAGCAGTCGGGCGGCGGTGCACCGACATTCCCGGACGCGCCGGTGATCGCCAGGGACGGGAGGGACGAGGCCTGGGCTTACTCGTCCGTTCGGGTGCGGGGTGGGGGCGTCAGTCATGCGGCCAGTGTGCCACCGACGTCGCTGTCTTTGTACACACCACGCGAGGTTTGGGCTGTGGGCGTAGCGTCCGGCGAGGGTGAAACCGATGCTTATGGGCGAGAGAATACTCGCCGAGCAGGTCTGGATTCTGGGTGATACCGACAAAATTCGCCCTGCAAGCGAAATGCGGTCGATTTTGGGGCAGTTTTTGGCGGTGCTGGGCGAATTTTTCGCGTGTGGGCGCTGATGGGGCCGAGCTGGGCGAGTTTTGCCTCGCCTGGGGGGTCGGGATGGACTGGGATGAAAGAAAAGTCGCCCCTGCGTGAGGTGTTGTGGGGTGCCGTGAATATTCTTCGCCCCGGCACGCTGAAAAATGCAGTATTTTGCCCATTTTGAGCGAGCAGGGGCGATATTTCTTTTCACTGGAAGACGTGAGCCAAGCGGTGGAGTGCTCTGCTGGGGCGATATTTCTTTCAAGGCGGCTCGCCAGAAGTGGCGGTGGCGGCCGTGAGTGTGTCGACGAGGCCGAGGCCCCATGCCGTGTGTCAGTGCCTATGCTCCAGAAAAGTCGCATGCAATTCGATTGGGAGAAGTTTTAATGAAGTCTGAAAACGTTGCGATTCCAACGATCTAAGTTCAAAAACTTGAAGCAGTCGTAGGGGAATTACGTGCGAAATTGGGTGTGGCTCAGGAATGAGGGAAGTGAGGGGCCTGGCCGGGCTTCGCCGACGCGTCAGAGCTGCCGAACAGCGATCCTGCCCCACTGGTGTGGAGGGCGCCGGAGGGACCGGAGGGGCCTGGCAGCGGTGCCGGTGGGTGGCGGCAGGGCCAGGCGGGCCTCGAGATCGACCACCCGAGCCGTCAGGCTCGCGTGTGGCGATCTCGCGGGCGGGCCGCCGCCCACCGGCACACACGCAGCGGCACGGCCCTTCAAGGCAGGCCTCCGGCGCCCGGAACACCAGCGGGGCCACAAGCATCAACACGCGGCGCAGACGGCTCGCGGGCGGGCCGCCGCCCACCGGCACACAGAGCGACCAGACCGAACCAGGCAGATTATGCGCAGTGGACGGCGGGCGCATCGAGCAGCCCGGCCCTCACAGTCAGGCACGCCGGTGCCCGGAACACCAGCGGTGCACACAGCAAGTAAAACCGCAGAAGCTAACAACGAAAAATGCCCACCAAACACCAGCATTCACAGCTTCACAGCAACACTCCCAAAAAGTCATATGAGAAATATGGAGCTTTATAGGTTCTTCATAGGGTCG
>BNJV01001676.1_pt1 | contig 51930 bp, 67 predicted proteins | sample 8540591 | NCBI WGS metagenome assembly BNJV01 (sample SAMD00202457, study PRJDB9452) | human saliva metagenome | host: Homo sapiens | reverse complement strand
AGGTCGTGCCCCAGCTCGTCGAGGAGCTCGCCAGGCTGCGCGGCTGAGACGGCAACGGCGGACGGATGACGCGGCATCGATCGATCGGGAGGCAGGAAGATGACCGCAGGATCGAGCAGGGTGGCTCTGCGCCTGAGACGAAGCAGGTGCTGCGTCCCGCCGCTGAGGAGCGGTGGGCCGATGAGCTGGCCGCCCTCGCCGCCGCCGATGCCCAGCGCGGTGCGGAGATCCCGCGGGTGGCGCCTGTCGCCCCACTCGGTGCGCGCCTTCATCGTCGGGGACGAGGACCTCGGCGTCACCCGGAAGTTCTACGGGGACGACCCGCTCGTCGACCGGGCGATCGTGACGCTGCTCGACGCCAGGGCCTCATGCTCGTCGGCGAGCCGGGAACCGCGAAGTCCATGCTCTCCGAGCTCTCGCCGCAGCGGTCTGCGGCGCCTCGACCCTGACCATCCAGGGCTCGGCAGGCACCACCGAGGACCACGTCCGCTACTCGTGGAACTACGCGCTCCTCATCGCCGAGGGGCCCCACGCGCAGGGCCCTGGTGCCCTCGCCGGTCTACCAGGCCATGGAGCAGGGCAGCATGGTGCGCTTTCGAGGAGATCACCCGCTGCCCGCCCGAGATCCAGGACACGCTCGTCTCCGTGCTCTCCGAGAAGCAGCTCATGGTCCCGGAGCTGGGAGACGGCTTTCCGCGTCAGCGCGGCTCAGGGATTCAACGTCATCGCCACCGCGAACCTCCGCGACCGCGGGCGTCCACGAGATGTCCTCCGCGCTCAAGCGGCGCTTCAACTTTCGAGATGGTCCGCCCCATCGCCGACCGCGGCTTCGAGGCCGATCTCATTGCTCGTGCCCTGGACGCCGAGCTCGGTGAGCAGCGGTGCCCATGAGTCCCCAGGTCCTCGACGTCCTGGTCACCGCCTTCGCCGACCTGCGCACCGGGAACCACGCAGGCCGGCACCCCGGTCAAGCGCCCCGAGACCGTCATGTCCACCGCCGAGGCCGTCAACGTCGGCGTGGCGGCGTCGTTGAGCGCCCGCTACCTCGGCGACGGCACTGGTCAGGGCATCCGATATCGCCCGCCAGATGGTGGGAGTGGCACTCAAGGGCGAGGACGAGGACGCCACGCGCATCCGTTTCTACTCGACTCGGTGGTGCGTGAACGGGCCGAGAGCAGCGCCGAGTGGAGAGACTTCCTGGTCGCCTCCCAAGGACTGTGGGAGTGAGCGCTTCGACGACGCAGGTCCCCGCCCGGCCCAGCGCCTTGGACTCCCAGCGGCGCTGGGGTCGAGGCGGGTGTCCACCCTCGTCCCCGATCCGTCACCACTCGCCCGCCTGCGCCCCTGGCCCTGTCGGCGCTTCTGGAGGAGGTGCGTCCCGCCACGGTTCTCATCGAGGGGCCCGGTCGAGTACGCCGCCCTCCTGCCTCCCTCCAGGACCCGCGAACCCTATGCCGCCGGTGGCGCTGCTCTCCCTGGGGAGCGCACCGCCTCCCTACTACCCGCTGGCCGAGTTCTCCCCGGATGGGTGGCTCTGCGGTGGGCGGGCGAGCACGGGGCCGAGGCCGTCTTCATCGACCGCAGCGCCTGCCTCTCGAGATGATGACGATCCCCGCGACGATGCTGCGCGCGGCGGTCGCTCGCACGCTCCAGGCCGAGCGGTACCTGGCTCGCTCTGCGCAGCCTGGACGCCCCTCGCCCGGCGCCTGGGCTGCCGCGACCACGACGAGGTCTGGGAGCACCTCTTCGAGGACCGGGCCACCGCCGATATCCGATCCTGGCGGGGCTTCTTCTCCGACACCCTGGCATGGTCGGGGCTGGCACGGCCTCGACGTCTGAGCGCGAGGTCCTCGATGCCGACGGCACCCATGCCCGCGAGGCCGGTCATGGCGGCGGCCCTGAGACGAGCGCCTGCCGGATCATCCGCATCGACCGGTGCAGCGAGAAGGGCTTCAGCCGCGGCCGCGCCCGGTCGTCGGTCGTCACCGGGGCTTTCACACCATGGCGCTGCTCGACTGCCTCGACGCGACCGAGCACGCCGCGTGGTTGCCCGAGCCGCAGCCCCAACCCGGCGGGCCGGCATGGCTCATCCGCTACGACTTTCGCCCGCCTCGACGCCTTGCGCGGATACGGCGCCGGCATGCCCTCACCGGGCCTGTGGCAGCGAGCCTGGCGGGCCCGCACCGGGGCCAGTCCTCGCTGGCAGTGGCACAGGCTCCCTCGACGAGCCACGCGGCGGACTGCCCAGACGCTCCCGAGCCGGCGGGAGCCGCCCGAGCCTTCGCCACCACCGTGGTCATCGACGTCGCCACCGCCCTGCGCGAGCTCGGCGAACCACTGGGGACCGCCCAGGTGCTGGCCACTGTGGAGCAGGCCATGGGACTGGCCGCACTGCGCGGCCGGGCATGGCCCGGACGCTGCGACATCCTTGACGCCCTCACCAGCTGCCTGGTCAAGGACGAAACCGGGCTGTCGGGCAATCTGGGAGCCGCCGTCGCCTCCGTCCTGGCCGCCTCCGACGTGGGAGAGGTGCCCGACGGCATCGCCACCCCGCCGCTGGTCCGCCAGGTGCGCGACCGCCTGCGCGCCGCGCGCTTCATCATCGACGACGCCGTCGAGCACCGCGTCAGCCTCGACACCAGCCGCCGACCTCGCCACCGCGAGCGCCGCGAGCTGCTCGCTCGCCTGCGTTTTGTCGGCTCCGGCTTCGCCCACCAGATCTCAGGGGCCGACCTCGTCTCCGGCACCGGCATGGGGCCAGTTCCTGGAGGAGTGGGTCTACAGCTGGACCCCCATGGTGGAGGCTGCACTCGTGCGCGCGGCCCAGGAGGCACAGATCTCGATGTCCTGGTGCGAACCCGACTGGCCCAGCGGCTCACCGGTGAGCTCAGCGCTGACGCCTCGTGCGCGCTGGTCAGTGAACTGGCGGTCATGGGACTCGGTGCCGAGGCCGGCGATGTCTGCGACCGCCTCGAGAACAGCCTCGGGTCGGCTCAGCGACCTGGGAGAGCTCGTCGAGGTCCTGCACCGGCTGGCGGGTCTGATCGAGTCCACGTCTCGTCTGCGTCTGAAGCGATGCCGGTGCCCGGATCCGGTCCATTCGTGCACCGAGGCGACGCCATGATCGCCCGGCGCGTCTCCAGCCTGGTCGGGCTGGAGGGACCAGGAGGCGGTCGGGGCCGTTGACGCCCTCATCTCGGTGCGGGACCTCATCATCAGGTCGGGTCCGGCGTGACGACGAGCGGTGATGTCCGCCCAGGGCGCCGCTGTGCGGGGCGGTCACTGCGTGAGATCGAGGTTCTGCGTCGAAACCGCGACGCCGCCGCGTCCCTTGTCGGCTGTGCCACCGGCGTCGCGGCCTCGGTGCCGGGCACTCAGCCGAGGAGGAGGCGGCCAGCGCCGTCGTCACCATCTCGCCGTGGGTGCGGATCCGGCGCGGGCCGCAGACTTCATCGTGCAGCCTGGTGCGAACCGCCCCGACGTGCTTCTGCACTCTCCCGACGCCGTCGAGGCCGTCACCGCCGCTCTGACCGGCCTTGATGATCGGGCCTTCGTCGCTGCCTGCCCGACCTGCGCCGCGCCTTCACCACACTCAGGCCCACGAGACCCATCGCCTGGCCGCATGGTGGCGCGAGCTCCTCGGGAACCAGCGCCGCCTGATCTCGACACCGTCTGGACCGTGATCCCGCCCACGCCGCGCTGGGGGCCTCAGCTCGAACGGGACCTGGTCGCCTCCCTGGTGCGCGACGGACTGGGGAGTGGGCAGAGATGACGAAGGAGCACGTCGTTGGACGTCCTCGCCTTGGAGAGGAGCCAGACGACGAGCTGGCGGCACGTCGCTGGCGCATGGTGCTGGGCCGATACGCCGAGCCGAAACTCTGCCGCGCAGGCAGCAGGACGCCGACCTCGATGACGCCCTGGGCTGTCGTCTACGATCGCGAGTACACGGGCCGTGGGCACCGCTGGGCGCAGTGGCGAGCGGCGACGAGAGCCACCCTGGGGCCCTCGGTCATACGGGCGGTCGACTGGCCTCGATGGTGCCCGCAGGCTCTTCCCGCCTCCACCCTGCAGCGCCTCGAGAGCGACGCGCTGACCCGGTACGGGCTCGCCGAGCTGCTGGCCGAGCCTGATGCCATCGAGGCCATCGACACCAGTCCCGAGCTCGAGCCGCACCTGCTGCGCATCAAGGGGCACGATCTCACCCTCAGCTCACCGACGGGCTGCGCGCCCTCATCTCCCGGATCGTCGCCGACATCATCGGAGCGCCTGCAGCACGTCCGTGACGACGGCCCTGAGCGGAGCCCCGTCGGCGCAGCAACAGCCCTCACGCCTTGGCGCGCAACTTCGACTGGCGTCGCACCATCACCGCGAACCTGGGCAACGTGGACCCCGGACACCGGCCGCATGATCGTCGAGGACGTGCGCTTCATGTCCCGCCAGAGGAGACGCAACCTGACCTGGGACGTCATCATCCTGGTGGACCAGTCCGCCTCCATGGCCTCCAACCTGCTCCACAGCGCCATCATGGCCTCGATCCTCGCGGGTCTTCCCGGCCTGTCCGTACGACTGGCCGTTTTCGACACCACCGTCGTCGACCTCAGCAACATGGTTCACGATCCGTCGAGGTTCTCGCGACCAGTCAGCTGGGAGGCGGAACGGACATAGCTAACGCCGTCGGCTACGCCGCTGGAACGGTGACCAGCCCCAGCCGAACGATTGTGACGGTCATCAGTGACTTCGAGGAGGGCGGATCGGTGTCCACCCTCGTCAAACGGGTGCGTGACCTGGTCGCTCAAGGCGTGACCGTGCTGGGGCTGGCCTCTCTCGACGAAGGGGCGTACGCCTGGTACGACCACGACGTGGCCGAGCGCCTGGCCGAGGTCGGGATGAGGATCGCCGCCATGACTCGGACCGCTTTTGCCACCTGCGGTTGAGGTGACCGTGAAGGCCACCGCCAGTCGCAACGCCCACCGGCGCCCTCTGGCCCCAGCGGGAGCCCGGGTGCCCCCTGCGCGGCCTTCTCGGTCTACGGTGCGCTCGACGACGTCGCCCTGATCGCCCCTGGGCAACGGGGCCTGCTGCGTCGCGGGCGCGCCGAGCTGGCTGCCGGACGGGTCGAACCCGGTCAACGGGCCCCGCTGGTCCCGAAGCAGGGCGCAGCCTAGTGGCCGGAGGCGGTGACCATCGGCGTCGGCCGGCCACCGGTTCCCTGTCACCTGACCGTCTCCGGACCCCAGGACGCGCGCTGTCCCCTGCCCCGTGGCCGGTATCTGCCTGCACGTCGTCGCCGCCTGCCTGTGGATGCGCGAAGCCGTCAAGCGCGACGCGCCGATCAGACGCGCCACGAGCCGCCGAGATGCCCAACCGTCCCCGCAGTGCCCCGGATGCCTGCGACACGACTCCGCACCCGCCCTAGGGACTCCCAGGAGCGATCCCGGTCCTGGAGGAGGTCCTCGCCTGGGATCCTGCCGCCGTCGCGAAGTCCCTGGGGCTGAGGCCCGACGGCGTGTGCAAAGCATCCCTGGCCGGCACTCGCACCGGATCAGCTCGCCGCCAGCACCGAGGTGACCAGCGCCCCTGGACGCCTGAGCATCACCTGGCCCGGCGCCCCGAGATCGTCGTGATCGCGGGACTGGGACCACGAGGCATGATCGTCTCCGGGACGCCACTCCCTCGGCCGCCAACGCGGCCTGGCGCCTCAGGCCGTCATCCGGCTCTTCGCCCGCGCAGGGCCGCTCCTGGCCGTGGCCGGACGAGAAGACCACCTTCAGACGACCGGAAGCGCAGACATCCCTCCAGCGGTCTCGCAACTCCATCGAGACCATCCTCTCCGCAGGGGCTCTCTCACGCCGGCCCCCGCAGCGCCACCGACCTCGAGCGCCTGGCCCAGGTCACCCGCCCTGGAGGAGCTTCCCCGCCTGTCCCGACTGCTGACCTCCGCCGCCGGGAGGCTCCGAGCGCTCGCCGAGCGTGACGACGCCGTCGACGAGGCCAGCCGTTCTCAGCGCCCTGGCCGCCGCCTGGTCCCCTGACCCAGTGCGCTCACGAGCCGTCACCGGCCCACCCGACCCCCGCTCTCATCGGGCGAACTCGACACCGAGAGTGGCCCGAGACCGGGCCTGCTGCTGCCACTGAGCGCCACCTGGTGGACGGCCCCGTCAGGAAGCCGAGGACTGACCATCAGACTCTGGGACCTGGACAACGGGCCGAGCGGAGATCGGTCACCACCGGGCGGGCCGCCGGGATCGACGCCGCCTTCCACTACTCGCAGGACGCCACCCTCCTGTGGGGCACATCGGTGAGGAACATCCTGTCCGGCCCGCACGCCTGACGGGTGCCGAGCGCCGTCCTGACGGCCCCTGGCCCCTCCAGCCGCACGTCCGTCACCCGCCGCAGCGCGAGGCCGGCTACGACGACATCGACCTGGAAGCCGTGGCCGGTCATCTCCAACAGACCGGCTCCGGGCCGGAGGCCGCCCGCTTCGAGGCCCCCGTTCCTCGGACTCCGTCTGATCATGGTTGCCGAGGACGGCCTGGGACCGATCGAGCATCGACGAGGTCCACCAGCACTACCTGTGGCCGGTGACGAGCACCGACGTGCAGGCACCTGCTGAGCATGGAGGTCGGCGGCCGGGGAGATGCAGATGGTCTCCGACGTGCGCTCCCGCGACCTTCAGGTGCATGCCATCACCGTCGAGGGCGACCGCCCCATCTGGGATCTTCGTGCGCGAGCACGACCGGATCAGCCTTCTGACGGCCACCTATCCTCCGTCTCGCGGCGTCTCCGGCGGGATACGCGCCGGCCGCGCAGGCGCGTCGAGGAGGAGCGCCCACCACGAGGCCCATGACGAGATCGCGGGATCGATCCCCGCCATGCAGGGCACTCGTCCAGGACGTGCGACGAGGCGCTCACCGCGCTCGCGGCCTCCGGGACGATGCGGCCCACGGGCATGGTGGCGCACGTGCTGCGCACGCGAGTCCGCCTCGGCCGATGACCTCCAGCTCACCACCCTGGCGGCCGCGCTCAGCCGAGGTGGACGACCGGCCGAGTCCCGGCGCCGTGCTGCGGGCCTGCGCCGTCGTCGACCGGCTCGAAGCCTTGGCGCCCTGATATCTAACGTGCCGTCATTTCCGCATCCGGCGCCGCCTGCGACCGGCACAATGCGGGTATGCGGTCACGTCCAGATCATCAGAACTGCAGCCCGAGTGACGAGCCAGGAAATCGGAAGCAGACGGAGGAGGAGCGGCAATGGAGCCGGGTGGAGAGCTCCGCCGAGTCACGGTTCCACCGACGAGTCCCCTGTCTGAGGATCGCGCTGCGGCTGCTCGACGAGCTGTGCCGATCCCCTGGACGGATCTGACGACGCGCGTCAGCAGGAGCATCGACCCGCAGCCGCCTGGAGAAAGGTCTGCTGTGGGATACCGATCCCACGCCTCGTCGCCGACGCGCTGGCCCGGGCGGGGCACCCGCCCGAGGTGGTGCGCACGATCACCTGGGACTGGGCCCCTATGGACCGGCGAGGCCCGAGGACAGCTGGCCGTGGATGGCCCAGGACCTGGCAAGCGGCCCGCGACCTGCTGGAGGCTCCACGTCGGCGACGCGAGTGCTGCGCGCACTGGCCCACTTCCCGACCGTCCCCAGAGTCATGGTGCCGGCCCTGGCGCAGGTCGCCGTGGGGACGTTCCGAGGTCAACCGGGAGCTGGCTCCAGAATCTTGCACGGCTTCCCCGAGGCCGGGGACCTGGCGCTCGAGGCGGTGATGAGTCCCGGTCGCGCACGTGCGCCGAGTGGGTGCGGCCTGGTTGGCCGGTCTGACGATCCCCGACGGCGTCGCCCGGCTGCGTGCGCCGCCCGTGCCCAGGAGGATGACCGTCTGCGCTCGGGCCAACCTGCTGCGCACCTTGCAGGTCTACGGGGATGATGTCACCGACCTCGTCACCGCAGAGGCCCCTGACGCCTCCCAGGCGGCGACTGAAAGCGCCCGCCGGTGGCCCTGGACTGGTTCCCCTTCGAGGCCCTGCCCGAGGTGAGGCTCGCTGACGGGACGCCGCTCGACTCGGACATCAGTGCGCACTGGGTGCTCGAGGGCCTACAGGCTCAAGCGCCCAGACGGGGCCGGCACCATCGAGCTCTACCTGAGCCTGCTCGACGCGGAGGACGCCCGTGAGCTCAGTGCCTTCGTCGTCGAGTGCTGGGGCGCCCACAACCGCGAGGCCGTCAAGGGGGAGAGTCTGAGGAACAAGGGGCTGCTCGCCTTCGCTGTCGGGATGGAGGGTGAGCGTCTCTCCGCCGCTGCCAGGAGCGCCCTGAGCCGCCACCCCACATGGCGCGCCGAGTCCGAGACCGTGCTGACCGCCGTCGCAGCGAACCCGTCCGCCGAGGCCCTGCAGGTCATCGTCTCGGCTGCGGCCCAGCACCGCTTGCCGCGGGTGCGAGGCTTCGCCGACCTGCTCACTCGGGCTGTGGCCGCCGAGCGGGGCTGGAGTGAGGCCGAGCTCGGTGACCGCAGTATCCCCACGGCCGGTTTCGGGCCTGACGGGCTGCTGCACCTGTCCTACGGCGAGCGCGAGTTCCTGGGTCGTCTGACCCCGGAGCTGACCATCGCCCTGACGGACGCCGACGGACGCCCGCGCAAGAGCTCTGCCCACCGCTCCGCAAGAGCGAGGACGGCGAGCTCGTGGCGCAGACCAGACGCCGCCTGACCTCGCGCGCAAGGAGGTCGCCGCCGTGCTCAAGGTCCAAAGGGCGGCGTCTCTATGAGGCCATGTGTGTCGGGCGCTCCTGGCCGGTTCCGCAGTGGCGGGAGCTGTTTGCCGAGCACCCCCTGGCCCGGCACCTGGCGGCTCGCCTGGTCTGGATGGCCCGTCGCCAGGACGAGGGCGTGGGTGCTCATGAGCCGGCAGTCGGCGGACAGGAGCCCCGGACCTGGACCTTCCGCCCCACTGAGGACGGCGAGCTCTGGGCGCCGACGACGCCGTCCTGAGACTGCCTCCGGATGCCGTGGTCACACTGGCTCACGGGACGCTTCTGCCGGAGGCGGAGGTGGCCGACTGGCAGGAGCACCTGGCCGACTACGAGGTCACCCCGCTCTTCGACCAGTTCTCGGCCCGGCGCCCGCAGGTGGAGACAGGGCAGTGGGGCCATCGACGACGGTGTCGGGCAGGCGCGTCGTCGTCCCGTGACCTGCGCAACGGGCCAAGGCCCGCGGCTACGAGCCCTGACTCCACCATCTACTGGTACACCACGTTCCTCAAGGACTTCCCGGTGCTCGGCCTGTGCAGCGTCGATCGACTTCGAGCGGGCGGACGTGTGGAGCGAGGGACCAGGTGGTGACCACTGGTCCCCTGAGCCTGGTCTGCCGGGCGTCGGGCGATGCCCCTGGAGCAGGTGCTCGCGTGCTCCTGGCCGAGTGCTACGCCGACTACCGCGCCATCGTCGACCCTCAGGCTGAAGCGTCCGGAGGAAGGGGGTGGCCCTGCCCGGATGAGGAGCCGCGGCCTGCGAGTCCGACGTGCGGGCTCGAGGCCGTTCGGCTCGACGGGCCCTGCTCGCCGTCGGGCGGGACGTCAGGCGACGGCGTGCGACTGGGGACCTGACGCGGAGGCGACGGTCGCCTGGGCCAGGACCCGGTCGCCGTCGGCGCCGCCGTAGATGACCAGGCTCTGACCCTGCGGCCACGCCACGCAGGGGCGCGCCCAGCTCGGCGTGCAGGCGTCCCCGTGCCGCATCGACGCGGACCCTGGCCGGGACCGGGCGGCCGTGCGCGCACTGGACGCCGGCCTCCTGCCAGCCCGACGGCGAGGGGAGCCGTCAGGATCGGAGATGTCGGCCGCCGGGCGAGTGGTGAGCGGCTCGGGATCGGCGAGCAGGACGAGCCCGTCGCCGTCGACCGTGGTGCGGCTGAGCAGCCTCAGGGGCCGACGACGACCTCGTTGGTGGCCGGGCGCGTCTCGATGACGTAGCGGGGACGGCCGTCCTCGGCCGGGCGGGACAGGCCCAGGCCCTTGCGCTGGCCGACGGTGAAGCCGAAGTAGCCCTGGTGGGTGCCCAGGACCTCGCCGTCGGGAGACCATGGCGCCCTGACTGGGCGCCGAGCGAGCGGGTCAGGAAACCCGCGGGTGTCGCCGTCGGCCACGAAGCAGATGTCATAGGAGTCCGGGCTTGGAGGCCACCGCAGGCCCCGGGCCTCGGCCTCGGCGCGTACCTCGCGCCTTGGAGGGTACGTCACCCTAAGGGAAAGAGGGGCCCGGGCCAGGCCCTCGCGGCCGGAGACTGCCAGGACGTAGGACTGGTCCTGGCGGCATCGACGGCGCGGCGCAGCGTGAGGCCCTCGGTGTCGCCCGGGGTGGCCGGAGGACGCCGCCGCTCAGACGCGCAGTAGTGGCCGGTGGCGACGGCGTCGAACCTGTGGCCAGGGCCCGCTCGAGGAGGGCGTCGAACTTGACGCGCTCGTTGCAGCGCACGCAGGGGTTGGGGGTGCGTCCGGCGCGGTACTCGTCGAGAAGTCGGCCACGACGCGCTCCTCGAACTCCTCGGACAGGTCCCACACGTAGAAGGATGCCCAGGATCTGGGCGGCCCAGCGGGCGTCGGCGGAGTCCTCGATGGAGCAGACAGCCGCGCGAGCCCGAGCGGGTCTGGGCCCGGTTGCGCGGTCAGGGGCCATGTGGACGCCCACGACCTCGTGACCGGCGTCGACGGCGCGCGCGGCGGCCACGCGCGGAGTCGACTCTCGCCGGACAGGGCGGCCAGAACGCACGAGGGTCTCCTTCGGGCAGAGCGGGTAGCCGCTGCTGGGCCGTGGCAGGCTACCGCAGGTCGGTGGCGCTGCAGCACGCAGAGCCTAGGGGACCTGGTGGTGACCGGACATAGGGATGACAGTGAGGAAGGAGTTGTCGATGACCGACGAGTACGCCATTGACGCCCGCAGCTTCGCCCGGACCCTGCGCGATCAGCGCCGTACGCGGATGAAGAGCGGCTCTGTACCATCTCAACCAGGTGCTCATGGCGTACAACCCAACCGTATCGAGGGCAGCCGGCTTGATGAGGAGCAGACCCGGTTCATTTACAGACCCGACACCATTACGGGAGAGAACGTCGCCGTTGACGACGTCGTGGAGGCGGTCAACTCCTTCGAGCTGTTCGACGAGATGATCGATCGCCTCGGTGAGCCGATCACCGCTGAGACGATGAAGGACTACCACCGAGTTCTCAAACAGGGGACCGCCGATGCGCGGCGGCCTTCGTTCGCCGTCGGGGACTACAAGCGCATTCCCAACGTTGGTGGGCGGACGCGAGACCGTGGCGCCCGAGCACGTCGCGCTCGCCGTCGACGATCTCATCGCGCGCACCCCGGCGAGCATGACCTTTGACGACATCGCCGACTTTCACTACCGCTTTGAGGTCATCCACCCCTCCAGGACGGCTAACGGTCGGGTGGGCGGATCCTCGCGTATTCCAGCAGTGCCTGGACAACGCATCATGCCGTTCATCGTGCTCGACTTGGCCAAGGCCTTCACGCCGCGGCCTGAGCGAGTACGAGCAGGAGTTAGCTCCTGCGGAGACCTTCAGGTCCCTCCAGGACGACCATTTCACGCGCGCTTCGTCAAGTTCGTTGGAGATCGTCACGGGTGGGGGAACGAACGAGCGGTCCTCGAACCCATGAGGGTGCTCCTGACTCATGACGCTTAGTGTGCCGGGGGTGGGGGTGCTCAGGGCGGTGAGGATGTTGTTGGCGGCGTCGGTCAGACGTGGTGGCGGTGGGCAGGTGGTGGCTGCTGAGGTTGATGGTGGTGTCCGGAGGTGGCGGGCTACGGCCAGGGAGGCCATCAACCACGGTCAGGTGGGCCCAGGTGGCGTCCGGGTGTGGTGGAAGACCGGGCGGGCCCTCAGGTCGTGCTTGCTCATCGGTGAATGACTGTGCAGGCGTGCCACGCTCGTGATACGAGACGACCTCACCAGCATCCATCAGGTGGGACGGATGAAAGGTGGCGGCGCTTGCAGGCCCACCAGGGACCGGGGCTCTCGCGATGGAGGCCTCATCCAGGTGGCGTCACCGGCGTGGACGGTGACAAAACGAGTTCCCTTAGGGCACTTCTGGCTGGCGACGGATGGCCTGGGCCTGGTTGGCCTGAGCGGTCAGGTCTGGTTGTCCCGGGCCGCACGCTTCTTGGAGTAGGACCACACCGCCCTCCACGAACCTGGGTGAGTGCCCGGGGCCCACACCGGCTCATGACGCCTGCTGACGTCGCGCTGGCTCCTGGAGCCCCGCTTGGGGGTGATGGTGTCGATGACCTGGCCGTCGGCGAGGGCGTCCCCGTGCCAGTGGAAGTGGGCCTCCAGGTCGCCTGGGGCGCGGACCTGTCGGGCCCGACGATGAACCCTCGCCTCATCCAACGCGCTCAGGGTTCGATGCTGACGGTATCCCGGCGTCAGCGACCACCACGACCTCCTCGATGCCGTGAGCGGCCTGGAAAGCCTCCACGATAGGGATGATCGTGGTGATCTCAGCCCTTGTTCCCTCCCAGCAGCCCACCTGGAGAGGAAAACGGCCCGGTCAACCAGCAGGCCCACGATGATCTGGGAGTCGACCCTCCTCTCCTGGCAGTCACCGACCTTGCGCAGGTCGTCCTCACGCTCGGCCTCGAAGTACAAGGTGGTCACGTCATGACAGACACAGGGCAAGGTCCCCACTGGCGGTGACGTGCTCAAACAAGGCCTGAGAGATCGACTCATGGTAGCCCCGCTGCTCGCAGCGTCCCAGGGAGCGGAACAAGGTCCGCACGCTGACCGACTCCAGGCCCAGATCACCCAGGACACGGGGACCTGGGCCTTAGACGACGGCTCGATCAGACGCGCCAGAACCATCTGCTCAAAGGCCCGATCACCACCGACCGCCTCACCCAGCCCCAGGCGCGTATACACCCCGTGCAGAACGTCCCACAGCAGGCCCGAGCGCTTGGTCTCCACCGTTGCGCCTACCAGACCGGTCGCGTCCAGGCGAACGAAAACTCACACCAGACCACCCGCCAAGGTGGCATGAGTCAGGCACAAAACTGAAGTACGTGAGTGGTGTTTTCTGCAATGTTCTGATATGCTATAAAGCTGTAGTTAAGTGAAATCTCGAGAACGACAATACAAAAGGAGAGAATGTGCGCCATCTTTTTATTACACGTGGAATTCCTGGGTCCGGCAAAGCGCCTTCTTGCAATCTGCTGGACTTGACCCATATACACTATCTCCTGATACTCTGCGTCTAGCATATAGTGGCCCGGTGATGAATGACGCAGGACGTATCGTTATGCCATATCAGGATGATCGGCGGGTGTGGCAACAACTTCATGAGTTGCTTGATATGCGGATGGCTCGTGGTGAGTTCATTGTGGTTGATGCACACATACAGCGAGCTCGTACTTTCAGCAGTATGCTCGGCTTGCGCGGAAGTATCGCTGCAGCTGTACGTTATAGATTTTGCGGATGTGCCTCTCAGGGTTTGTCTGGAGCGCAATCGTCAGCGTGCACTACATAGGGTAGTCGATGATGCAGTTCTCGAGAAGATGCACGCTCGCCTCTCCACGTGTGCCATACCAAAACGATACACTGTCATACAGCCAGCGGAAGTAAAAGAGCTTATCGCGTCATATCAGCAACCGATTAATTTGAGTCAGTATGAGCGCATTCATCACATTGGTGATATCCAAGGATGCTATACGCCACTGCGTGAATATTTTGAGCAGCACCCCTATGTCGAACACGATTATTATATCTTTACAGGTGATCTGCTCGATCGTGGCACAGAGAATGCAGAAGTATTGCAGTATGTGTGCGATAATTTTGTCGACAGGTCGAATGTGACGTTTATTGAGGGTAACCATGATGGTTATATTTGGCGGTGGCTTAATCGTCAACCCTATAAGAGCGCGAGAGTTTAATGGCCGAACTCGAGCGCAGTTAGAACGCCGCCAATATAGACAAGCGTGCTGTCGAGTCGCTTGATGAACTCCATGCAAGATTTTCTCTACTACACATGGAATGATCAACAAGTATTTGTGAGTCATGCGGAATGAGTAATCTACCGGAGAGTCCTTTGCTGCTTGCCAGCCAGCAGTATATTCGTGGTGTGGGGCGCTATGAGCAGGTTGGTGCTATTGACGACGCTTTTGTTGCCCATACCCTGATAGTGTCTATCAGGTGCATGGCCATCGCAACGCTCAGAATTATCCAGCGCAGTATAATCAGCGGTGCTTTTAATCTCGAGGGCAAAGTGGAGTTTGGTGGCACGCTACGGGTTGCTCAGCTTGCCGAGAAGGTTGGTCGGTCGTTGAGATAAACGCAGTCGGCTGAAGGTGTCCTCCACCAGAAAAACGCACCGCTCATTCATGGTCTGCGCACCAATAAACTGATTAGTGAGCGGTCACTGCCGGGTAATATGAGCTCATTTCACTTTTAAAACCAAAGGTGTTTTATGACATGGACGGCGCAAACAGTGCGAGCTCGTGGACTATTTATGAATACACTGACGAACGAGATTGTAATTCGCGCCTATAGCAAATTCTTCAATATTGGTGAGCGACGAAACTGAATTTACTGCGCTCAAAGATCAACTATGCTTTTCCAGTGCGTGCCTGGGTGAAGGAGAATGGTTATCTTGGCTTGGTAGGCTATGATGCGACATTAGGTGACCTCGTCTTTGCGTCGAAAACAACGACGGAGGTGAGATTTGCCGAGCGGTTTCGTCATCTGTTTTTGCAGCGCTATGGCAAGCATGTTGATGTGATTCGTCAGTATCTTGCCGAACATAATGTATGTTTGGTCTGTGGTAATGCTCCCGACAGAGGATCCACACATCATTGAGTATGTACAAGATCGGATTGTTTTGCTCGATATAGTGCATCGCCAGGCAAAGTGCCGCTGTTGACTCAGTTGAGCGTGAGCGATTTGCGGCTGCACTGGTATGGAAACCAAGCGGCGCGGCGACGCTCAAACGTGGGAGGAGTTTGCGACCTGGTATGAGCAGGTGCAGGAGCTGACTATTTGTATGACGGTGTGCCCAATTGAGGGCTTTGTGATGAGGATGCTCAGCATTGGCAGGTCAAAGCTAAACTCGATTATTACTCGATTTTGGAAGCGGATGCGTGGTGTTCTTGATGGACTTAAGGTGGGGCGCAGCCCAAAGCGTGCCGCTGCCTACCCATATCCTGAGTACGCAGCGCGCGTCATTGCCTATATGCGGGGCATCCCTACTGATGTGTTGGCTCAGATGTCTAATATCGATGTTCGTCGTCGCTGGCAACGTGAGCAAGAAAAACCGTATAGTCGTATTGCCAACCTTGCCCTTCTCGGTATAATGAGGTTTTCTCACCAGAGGCCTTTGTGGGGGTGAGAACAACCAGGGCCGCAGCGGCGATGGTGGTGATGGTGGTGGGGTTGACAGTGATGTGGCGCAGGGCCTTGAAGTGCTTGATCAGTGCGTTGGATCTCTCGGCCGGGGCGCGCATGGAGGTGATCAGCTCATTGCGCCACTGGGTGTCGGGGTCCGGTCGGGGTTGTTGACCGGGACCTTGATACCGAGCTACCGGCTCCGGTGGTGCCCTTGTCCGCCAGCGTGGGCGGCCCCAGCGACGCCGCCGGTGGCGCTGGCAGGGCGTGGGCGCGTGCGGCGGTGATGTCAGGTGATGTCATGGGTTGAGCCGAGCTCCACGGGCGCGGTCACACCGGGAAACCAGTATGGTCGGTCAGGACCTGCACGTTGCCGCCGAAGGCCTTGTGCTTACCGGAGTACCACTGGGGTGCGTGGTGTTTTCTCGGACTGGGAGTTTTTCTTCCATTGAGTCGATAGGATAGTTCCCATCTCAGCAGCGAGATACTCGGAGGAGTTCAGGGAGCAGGTCGTGCGTGAAGTTGATTGAGAGAACGCCCCATTTCCTCGGTCAACTTCTTCGTATGGCCTTGATCCCCCAGGCGGTAGGTAACTGGGTTGCAAGGTACAGGAAAAGACGCGCTACCGACCTGGGGACCGCAGAAGTCCTCTGAGTTGGCGAGATATCATCAAGCTGCAGGCAAGATGCGTACCACTGTGCCGGCTGAGGACCTGTGTGGCGTCCTGACCTCTCGGATGGGACTTCACCTCTGGCGAACCTGGACGTAAGTGGTGCGGGGGATATTCCCCAGCAAGAGGAGTGCCCCTCCTACGTCAGGACGTGGGCTGGGTTCATCTATCTTACGGTCGTTCTGGACTGCTGGGCCTCGAAGGTCGTGGGTTATACGATGGCCGACCGCATGCGCACACCTCCCTGGTGTGCCAGGCCATTGATATAGCGGTACCTAGAAGGTTATTCAGGGGTTGGTGTAGGCGTAGAGGGCTAGGGTGGTTGTGATAGTTTCTTTGAAGGTGTGCAGGGGGCGCCTGTAGTCGTGGGCCAGGATCTTCCAGGATTTGATGTGCGCGATGGTTCTCTCCACGACATACCGGATTTCATTTAGGGATTTGTTGGCCTGCTTCTGGGCCTTGGTGAGCTCACTGTTGGGAGGTTTCTTGTAGGGGGTGAGAACCCCGGTTCCGATGTAGCCTTTATCGGCGATGCAGCAGGAGGGGTCGATCTCCTCCAAGAGACCGGAGGTGGTGATGGCCTTGGTGTCGTGGGTGGCCCCCGGTAGCGGGTCTGAGGCCCACCGCAGGCGCCCGGCGGGGCTGACCAGCACTTGCAGGCTCAGGCCGGTGCGCTTGTGCTTGCCCGACCACAGGTCCGTCCGATCCTTCCAGCTCCAGCACGGCAGGAGCGTACCGTCGATGATGTGCACGCCCCCATGGGGGACCTCCTCGACGGTCGCCAGCACAGGCCCCAAGACCCTGGCGATGATCCGGGTGACCACCGAGATCGCCCGCGAGATCGTCGGCTGTGACACCCCCATGATCTCGGCGATCGCCTCCTGGGAGGTGTTGGTGCGCAAATACATCAACGTCGCCCGCACCGCGGCCAGTGGGCCAAGAATTCTTGGCGCCAAGGAGATCTCAGTATCACCCAGCACCATTTCCACCAGGCAGCTCAACTGCGTTCTGTCCAGGCCTGTGATACCCTTACCCATGACGGCTCGTTCCTGAGAGGTTTCATGTAGCAATCTGATTCTCTCAGACCAACGAGCCGTCACCATCAACACACCGAACCCTAAACCCCCACACACGCCCCTGAACTAACCTTCCTAGGTGCCCGGTTGAGGATGGTGTGACGATCTTTCACTCGGACAGGGGAAGTCAGTACGCCTCTCAGAGGTTCTTGGATCACCTCAAGGGTTACGGGATTCACCCCTCGATGGGGCATACGGGGATGTGCTGGGACAATGCGTGGGCGGAATCCTTCAACGCCAAGCTCAAGAATGAGAGGTCCATCGAATGGTGTGCCCAACCAAGGACAGAGGCGATCAAGGATATTGCCTCATAATCGAGCTGGAGATACAATCACGTTCGCCTTCACTCGGCCCTGGGGTACCGCACCCCGAACGAGATCGAAAGTGAAATCCTAGACTAACGAAGGCAGCCCGAAAGCAAGAATACAAGCACTGCCCGAAAAACACCCAGCGGTCAGGCCCACCTTGACCTGTGACGATATCGCCGACTTCCACTACCGCTTCGAGGTCATCCACCCCTTTCAGGACGGCAATGGTCGGTGGGGCGGATCCTCATGTTCCAGCAGTGCCTGGACAACGGCATCATGCCGTTCATCGTGCTCGACTCGGCCAAGGCCTTCTACTGCCGCGGCCTGAGCGAGTACGAGCAGGAGTCGGGGTTCCTGCGAGAGACCCTCAGGTCCCTCCAGGACGACTACTACGCGCGCTTCGCCAAGTTCGTTGAGATCGTCACGGGTGGGGAACGAACGAGCGGTCCTCGAACCCATGAGGCGGGCTCACCGGGAGGCGAACTCGTGACCGGCGCGAATGAGGTTCCTGAGCCAGTCGCTCTGCGCGGCCTCCATCGTCTTGACGATGACGTGGTGGTTCCACCTGTTCGTACTGACCTGGTCGATGCGGTGGACGTGCGGGTCCTCCACGGGGCGATCGAGCCTCACGTTGAGGAACAGGGTGCCGTCACCCGTCCTCTCATAGGCCCATACCCACAGGAACTTCCGATTGACGGAGAAGCTCACCTGGGCCGTCAGGTGCTTCGTGACGGAACCGAGCGAGAGGGCGTAGGACTCGATTGCCGCGTACATGGCGGTCGATGCCGGCTTGCCGCTGAAGTCGCCGATCATCTTGTTCGAGGTGGTTGGCATGCGGGGCACCTCGCTCTCATCGTCGGACCGGATGCTGCTACAGGCGTGTCCCTGCTACCTGTGCGTCACCTTCCAGGCTCGCCTGGCCCCTCAGGGCGGCGGGCAGGGCAGCAGTAGGCGCTCGACGTCGTCGGGGCCCGTCTCCCGGCCAGGGAGCAGCGCAGCGATGGAGCGGGCCGGCCTCACCTCGAAAGCCCATCGCCAGGCAGCATGGCTCGGCTGGGCGACCCCGGCGTGCAGAGCCGACCCCGCCGACGCATCAATCCCGCCAGGTCCAGGGCCATGAGCAGTGCCTCGACGTCGGTCTCCTCGAACCACAGGTGCGCCGTGGATGCCACATGATCGACACCTTCCGGCAGCGTGGCGTGAACACCCGCAAGCGCCCCGGCACCCTCCAGGATCCGACGCCGCAGCGCCGCCAGCCGGGCCTCCTGCTCCTCCCGCTCGGCGACCGCCAGCTCCACCGCCAGGGCCAGCGCCCGAGCCGCCACCACGTTCTGCGTGCCCGAGCGGATCCCACGCTCCTGACGGCCCCCGCCCGTGGCCGGCGTCAACGCCAGGTCGCGGCGAATCACCAGGGCCCCGCCCACCGGCGCCCCCAGCTTGTGGCCGCTCAGGCTCATCGCGTCCAGTCCCCAGCCATGGAAGTCCACGGGAACCTTCCCCAGGGCCGCGACCACATCGGAGTGGACGGGCACGTACCCGGTCTCGCCGGGGCGCCCGGCACTACTGGCCTCACGCGCGCCACCAGCGCCGCCATGTACCTGCACCACGCCGGTCTCATTGTTTGCTGTCATGACCGAGACCGGGGATATGTGGCCGTGCTGCCGGCCGGCGCCACCGCCCGATCCACCGAGGTCGAGCTCGACCCGCCCGGCGTCGTCAACCTCCAGCAGGCTCAGCCCCGCCCCAGCTGGTCCACGGCGGTGCGCGCCGAGTCCAGAACCGCCGGGTGCTCAATCGGAGAGACCACCAGCCTCCCGCCCGGAACCGCTCGCGCCCGCCCGAGACCACCGGGGCGTCGGCCTCCCAGCTGCCACCGGAGGTCAGCAGCACCTCATGCGCATCCACCCCCAGGGCACCCGCGAGACGGGCACGGGCCTGCGCCAGCAGCGCCCCACCCGCCGGCCCGCGGTGTGCTGCCTCGGATTCGCCCAGCCGCCGAGCCCGCTGGCCAGGGTCTTCCGGCGACCTGCTGGGCGACCTCCGGGACGGACCGGGGAGGAGGCGGCGTGATCGCCAGTGCAGGTGCGCACGCCCCAGCCCTAGACGGCGGCACCGGCGACCAGCATGGCCCCGCGCGCCGCTCTCACGCCCGCCGACCACCTCGCCCCTCGCAGGAAGCCGCCGAGTTCCATATTCATCTCCTATCGGTATGGGCGTGCCCTATTGCGCCTCGAAGCGGGGGATGGAAGAGTGACCCCATGCGCACCGGCCAGCTCGCCTGTCCCGCTCCGCCACCGACCGCGACGCCGAGCGACTGCAGCGAGCCGGGGTTGCTGGAGCGCCTCGCCGCCGACCCTGAGACCCGCCTGCTGCTGGGTCAGACGCCCGTGTCGCGTCGCCTGACCGGCCCCGCCATCCACCCGACCTGCCCAACGACGGCCTCACCCCGCCCAGCCTCATCCGGCGGCCCCGGCGCCACTGCCTCGGGAGGGCGCGCGCGCCCGCAGCGGCTGGGCCCCTGCCCGACCTGCGCGTCGGCTACCTCGGAGTCTCCGCCCCCACCTGCTTCCCCGACCTCACCGCGTCCTCTACATGGGCCGCAGAGCTCACCGACGACGCAGCCTCCACCGGCCCCAGCTGGATCGCCGTCGTCGTACCCCAGGCCCTCGAGGTCCCGGACGCCCCCGAACCGCCCGCCACCGGCTCCGACGCCGAGGGCACCGCCGTCGACCACCCCGACCTGCGCCGCCTGCTGGAGCGCTACCCGCTCTCCGCCCTGCGAGCCATGGGCGCCCAGATGACGGCCCGCGACGCCGGCCTGGCCACCACGGCCACTGCCCTGGCCGCCTGGCACGCCCGCTCGCCTACTGCCCGGCCTGCGGCGGACGCGCCGAGATCATCGAGGCCGGTTGGGCCCGCCGCTGCTCCGACTGCGCCACCGTCCACTTCCCGCGCACCGACCCGGCCGTCATCATGGCGGTCACCGACACCTCCGACCGCCTCCTCCTCGTGCTGCAGCGCCTCCTGGGCTCCCGGGCGCTACTCGGTCGTGGCCGGCTTCGTCGAGGCCGGCGAGCTCGTTGAGGCGGCCGTGGCCGGGAGGTGTGGGGAGGAGGCCGGGCTGCGCGTGGCCGACGTCGAGTACGTCTGCCTCCCAACCCTGGCCCTTCCCACGGTCCCTCATGCTCGGCTGCCGCGCCACGCCTGGCCCCGGGAGGACCGGCCCCGACCCGACGGCCAGGAGGTCGTCGAGGCCCGCCTCGCTCTCCCGTGACAGGCTCACCGCGACCCGCCGACGACGGCAGCATCCTCCTGCCGGGCCGACCTCCATCGCCCGTCTCCTCATCGAGGACTGGTACGGCGGCCCCATCGTCAGCTGATGCCGCTCGGTGCGAGGCCAACGATCCCAACGATCGTCGATTCCTGTCACCGCCGCGTGGCAGGCTGGTGCCGATGAGCGCGACCACCCCACCCCGCACCTCTCGACGCATCGAGGCTCCTGGAGCCCTCGACCCCGATCAGCGCGAGGTCGCCGAGCACCTCGAAGGGACCCTGTGCGTCCTTGCCGGTGCGGGCACCGGCATAGACCCGCCATCACCACCGCATCGCCCACGGCGTGGCCACCGGCGCCTACCAGGCCACCCGGGTCCTGGCCGTCACCTTCACCGCCCGCGCCGCCGGCGAGATGCGCTCGCGCCTGACCGACCTCGGCGTCCCCGGCGTCGGGCCCGCACCTTCCACGCCGCCGCCCTGCGCCAGCTCACCTACTCTGGCCCACCGCCATCGGTGAGCGCGCCCTGACATCCAGGCCCACAAGGCCCCCTGGTCCGCGCCGCCGCCGACGCCTGGGCCTGCCCACCGACCGCGCCACCGTGCGGGACCCACAGCCGCCGAGGTCAGTGGGCCAAGGTCACCATGACCCCTGCCCGAGGACTACGCCCAGGCCGCCGTCGCCGCCGGTCACCGGCGTGGCGGGGCCAGGAGGCGGCCCGCCGTCGCCCAAGTCCTGTCCCTTTACGAGGAGGCCAAGAGCGAGCGCAGCGTCATCGACTTCGAGACGTACTCCTGCTGACCATCGGGATCCTCCTGGACCGCGAGGACGTCGCCGCCCAGGTGCGCAGCCAGTACAAGCACTTCGTCGTCGACGAGTACCAGAGACGTCTCCCGCTCCAGCAGCGCCTGCTGGATCTGTGGCTGGGGCGGCGCCGCCGCTGTGCGTCGGGGGACGTCTCCCCAGACCATCTACTCTTCACCGGGGCCACCCTGCCTTCCTCACCGGCTACACCACCCGCTACGAGGGCGCGCGCACCGTGCGCCTGAGCCTGACTACCGCTCACACCGCAGGTCGTCTCCCCTGGCCAACCCGGGTCCTGTCGCGCTCGCGACGCGGAGGAGGCGGCCTGCACCTGCCCGCCGGCGCCGTCGAGCTGGTCGCCCAGCGGCCCAGCGGCCCAACCGTGCGCTTTCGAGACCTCACGACGACGACATCGCCGCGGCCGAGGGCGCCGTCGCCCAGGTCCGCCGCCTGCAGGCCGCCGGGTCCCCCTGAGCGAGATCGCGATCCTGTACCCGCACCAACTCCCAGTCCGAGTCCTCCGAGCAGGCACTGGCGGGCCAGATCCGGCTACCTCGTGCGCGGCGGCGAGCGCTTCGAGCGCGAAGAGGTCAAGCGATGCCATGGCCGTCATCTCGGGGCCGCCCGCGCCGAGAAGCCACTCTCACCGGCGACCTCGGCCAGGATGTGCGCACCGTCCTGGCTCCGGGGAGGGCTGGAGCGAGGGCCGCCTGCACCCCGCGGAGCCGTGCGCGAGCGCTGGGACGCCCTCAACGCCTTGGTGACCCTGGCCGATGAGATGGCCCAGACCCGCGGCGCCAACCTCGACGCCTTCCACACCGAGCTGCGCGAGCGCGCCGACGCTCAGAACGCCCCCACCGTCGAGGGCGTCACCCTGTCCTCCCTGCACGCCGCCAAGGGCCTGGAATGGGACGCCGTCATCCTCGCCGGCGTCTGCGAGGCTGCCGATCTCCCTGGCTGCGGGCAGTCCGCCATCGAGAGGAGCGACGCCTGCTCTACGTCAACGTCACCCCGCGCGCGCGAGCACCTCATCATCTCCTCGCGCGCGCCCGCAGCGCCGGAGGGCGGGCCGCCCGCAAACCCCTCCCGCTTCCTGGAGGGCCTGCTGGCCCACCGGCCACGGCAGCCGAGGACGCCTCCCAGCGCCAGGGGGCGCCAGGCCTAAGGAGCGCTCCCGGCAGTCCGCCGCCGACTTCGAGGCCAACAATGACGTACCATTGCCCTGTTCGAGGAGCTGCGGGCCTGGCGCTCGAGATCGCCAGAGAGGTCCAGGCCCGCCTACACGGTCTTCGCCGATGCCACTCTGCGGGACATCGCCGTCGTCAAACCCACCAGCCTGCCCCAGCTCTCCCTCATCCGCGGCGTGGGCGCCACCAAGCTCCAGGACTGGCGGGCCGGTCCTCGCCCTCCTGCGCGACTTCGGGGCCGAGAACTGAGCGGCCAGCGCCACTCCTGCCGACGGCGTTCACAGCTGCGAGCACAGGCACTCAGGGGTGGCGCTCCCAGGACCTCTGCCGCCCTCAGGGGCTCCAGGCCGGTGACCTCCACCGAGTGCGTGGACCACCACGCAGCCGAGCTCTTCGCTCTTCTCCCCGTCCGGTTCAACGTCGTCCTGAACGCCGTTGAGCGCCGGACGCCCTGATCCCATCAGCGTGTCGATGACGGCCCGAGCCGTCGACGCCGCGGGCTCGTCGGACCAGGTGCTCAGACCTCCGGGCATGGGCGGGGTGCGCATCTGCGTGGCCAGCGCCGGCCAGCACGGGTCGGCGTCCCTCTCCCACAGCTCCAGGCAAGTCGAGCACGGGCCGCCACCGCCCAGGACCGGGCCGATGCGCACCCCGGCCTCTCCGACGACGACTGGGAGATGCACCACGTCCTCCTGAGCGAGCCTGCGCGCGAGCAGCGGCTCCACCACGTGCGCGTCCACCGTCACCATGACATCGGGACGGGTGCGCAACGGCGCCCGCGTCCTCAGGGCCGGGGAAGCGCGCCGACAGAGAGCGGGGCCAGGCCCCGTCCTGCGGGGACCGGTGGACAGGATCGTGCCCACCCCGGCCTCCGCCAGCCACAGAGCAGTCTCCTGAGCGAGGGTACTCACGCCGTGAATCGCCAGGACGGCCTGGGACAGAACCATGCTGCGGCCCTTGGCGTCGATGCCCAACCGGTCCCAGTAGACGCCGTCGGCGCCGCCGAGCTCGCTGGTTGCCGAGGCCACCAGCGCTCCCTGGCGCTCCAGGTCCTCGACGATCTGACGCGCCGCGCCACCGGTACGCGGCTGCGGCGTGCAGCCCAGTAGACGCCTGCGCTTTCCAGATTGCGCGAGAACTCATCAAAGCAGTCGCTGCTCGGCCAGGCTCAGGTCACTGACAATGGTGCGCCGCCCGGGCTCGTCCCGATCTGGCTGACGCCCTGCTGACGCCACACGGATGGCGCATCCACCACGTACACGCATCGTGCCTCCTCACAGGTCTCCTGGAACCCGCGGGGGCGCCGGGAGCTCGACGTCCTGGCGAGCGCGTCAGGACATGAGGTGACAGTGGCACGGGGCGGAGCCAGCACGCCAGAGGCAGGTTGCCGGGCTGTGGATAACTCTCCCGGCGGAGCGCGCCGGACCGGTGGGGCCAGTGGGCCGAGCAGGTGGCCAGGCCGGAGGTGTCTCCCGACGCGATCGCCTTGGTGGCAGTGACGGCCTCGTGCAGGGTGCTGACGGCGAAGACCTGCATGCCTTTGGGCTCATGGCCCTTGACCTCGTCGCAGTTGCTCGCCGGGGCCAGGAAGAACGTGGAGCCCGCCTGCGGGCACCAGCCATCTTCTGCTGGATACCGCCGATGGGGCCGACCTGCCCGGTCATGTCGATCGTCCCGGTCCCGGAGATGTCCTTGCCTCCGGTCAGGGCCCCCGGGGTGATCTCGTCGACGACTCCCAGGGCGAACATCATGCCGGCGCTGGGACCGCCGACGATCGGACGAGCCGAAGGTGGCATCCACCGACTGTCACCGATATCTTCAGGCTCAGGCCCAGCAGCGAGCCGGTCGTCCCCCTCCATGCGGCGATCGATCGTGAGCGCGGCGGCCACCTGCCGATCACCGCGGCGCACACCGAGCGTCACCCGAGTGCCCTCGGCGATGGTGGCTCATGAGCTCTTTCAACTGGGAAGGGAGGTGATGGTCGTCGCCTGGCGCCCTCAGGAGTAATGGTCTCCAGGACGTCTCCGGCCTGGATCTCGGTGGAGGCCTGCTGCTCGGTCACCCGGTGACGGTCAGGTGCATGGCACCGGCCTTGCCGGTCTCCACGAGCGCGGCGATGACGGCGGAGTCCTGCGAGGCGGTCATCTGGGCCTTGCCGGTCTCCTCGACCTGTTCGGCGCTCTGATCCTGAGGACACACCTCGTTGCGGTCCACGATCCGCCTGTCCGCCGAGAACCAGGCGGCGACGAGGTCGGCGGTGGTCACCGGGTATCCGGGGCAGCCCGATACCGAGACCGTCGTCATCCTGAGGGCGCCCTCGGTCGGGTGAGGCCCGGTCCCCGAGACCTTCAGGACGTCCTCGCTCGACGACGAGCCGTTGTCCAGCACGTTCCAGGTCGGGCCGGGGGCCTCGATGACCACGTTGATCGGTACCGTGAAGACGGCGACGATGAGGACCACCACCAGGAGGACCGCACCGGCGGCCGCGGAGCGTCGCAGCCTGCGCCGACGCCGGTCCTGCGAGGTGGGCTGCGTGTGTGGGGCCTGCGCGTGCCCGGCCTGGTTGCGTCGGTAGTCCTCATGGTCCTGCCCCGGCTGGGCGTTGTCCGGGGCGGCTGAGCCCGCAGCGTCGGTGGCGTCTGCTGGTCTGGGTGCGTCACGCGCACATCATGCGACATCTTCCTGGGGAGATGGACAGATATCGACACGAATGGCACGAATCCGGCACGAACCCGGCACGAAGTTGACACAGTGACGGCACGGAGCCGGCCCAGTGCCGGCCCAGTGCCGGTACGGAGAAGCCCTGAGCCTCACCGGCACGGTGCGGGCACGCCGTCGGCGAACGGAACATGGCCCCGGCACAGGAATGGGTGCGACCATAAGGCCGTTAGCGACAGTGTCCAGACGGTCCAGACGGTCCAGACGATGTCCCAGGACGACCCGGCGAGAGGAAACCCGTGAGCGAGGACGCCTTCGACGAGCTCGAGAAGATGCTCGCATCACTGTTCGGTGAGCAGATGGCCTCCGACGCCGTCAGCGCCCTGCGCTCATCCGGGGTGGATCCCAGTTCCATCGCCCAGATGCCGGGGCTGGGGGACGTCTCTCAGCTCAGTCCCGCCCAGCTGCTGGCGATGCGCGCCCAGCTCCAGCAGATGTTCTCCGCCTCCACCTCCGAGCCGGTCAACTGGCAGATGGGGCAGGAGCTGGCCTCCAGCAGGCGCGTGCGGGAGTCGGCGACCCCACGGTGACTGCCGCGGTCGCCGACTCCACGCGCCAGGCCCTTCAGGTGGCCGACTTGTGGCTGGACACCGCCACCGAGTTCATGCCCGCCCCCGGGCAGCGGGAGGCATGGAACCGCAGCGCCTGGGTCGAGCGCACGCTGCCGGTGTGGAAGGACGTGTGCGCCCCTGTGGCCGAGGCCGTCACCACCGCCTGGCCCGCACCCTGGAGAAGCAGATTCCGGGGACATGCCGGCCGAGATGGGGCAGGCCGCCCAGCAGATGGGGGCGCTCGGGTCCATCATGCGCACCATGGCCGGCACGGCCTTCGGCCTCAGATCGGCCGAGCCATCGGCGAGCTCGCCAAGGAGGCGCTGGGCGCCACGGACACCGGCCTGCCCCTGACCCGCGAGCCCGGTACGGCGCTGGTTCCCGCCAACGTGGCCGCCTTCGCCGAGGGACTGGAGGTCGACGAGGACGAGGCCCGCATGTTCCTGGCCGTGCGGGAGGCCGCTACCGCCCGCCTCTACGCCCGTGTGCCGTGGCTGCGTGGACAGGTGCTTCAGGCAGTGGCGGCCACGCCCGCGGATCCGCATTGACACCGAGGCCCTGGAGTCCGCCGTGGCCCAGGTGGATCCCAACGATCCGATGCCTCTGCGTGAGGCCCTCGAGAGCGGACTGTTCGAGCCTCAGGAGACCACGGCTCAGCGTGAGGCCCTCGAGGACCTGGAGACGCTTCTGGCACTCGTCGAGGGCTGGGTCGAGGTGGTCACTGCCCGCGCGGCCGCCCCGCACCTGCCCCACCTCATGGCGCTGGCCGAGATGATGCGCCGGCGCCGGGCCCAGGGCGGTGCCGCCGAGCAGGTCTTCGCCCGCCTCATCGGGCTGACCTTCCGGCCTCGCCGGGCCAGAGAGGCCGCCGAGCTGTGGGCCCACCTGGGCGCCCAGGCCGGCGACGCCGAGCGTGACGCCTTCTGGAACCACCCCGACGTCATGCCCACGGCCTCAGAGCTCGCCAACCCCAAGGACTTCCTCACCATGCGGCGCATGGCCCAGGACATCGACGCCGAGATCGACGCCGACCTGGCCTCCTTGCTGGACGGGACCCTCGGGTACGCCGAGGGGCGCCAGAGGCGGATGAGAACAGCCCCGAGGGGCTCGGGGACCCGATCTCCGCCTCCGCCGACGCCGCCTCCCAGGAGCCCGGCCAGCCAGCCGATCCCTCTCGGACGGCGCCGGGAACGAAGACTTGCCCGGAGAGCCCGACGAGCAGGACCCGACCGGCACGGACAAGGCCTGAGACGTACGGAGCCACGCGGCTCCGGTGCCTGGCGTCGAGCGCTCGCCCGCCGGCGATCGGCTACAGGAAGGTCGCCGCCAGGGCCTCGACCACGCCGGGAACCAGGCGCTCGCCCTGGTAGACCGAGGTGTCGTCGTCGTGACTGCGTGAGCGCAGCGCGCACCAGGACTCCCCACCGCGCAGGGACCCCCACCACCATGCGGATGTCCTCGCGGCCCGGGTGCTCCTGGAGGACAGAGGCGTTCGGCGGCGTCCGTGATGGCCTCGGCCTCCTCCTGGGCCGCAGGCGGCGGCACCAGCCTCGACGCTGATGGCGGCGCCGTGGACGGAGCCGGGCCAGGCGAGCTGGGCCAGCAGGTGCTCCAGGTCAGCGGCGGGCGGCAGCCCTCTTGCTCCACCACCATGAGCAGCTCGGGGTTCATGCGGGCCTCCTCCACGGTGGCGGTGTCCAGGAGCTCGGCCACGTCCGGGTCGGTCTCAAGGGCCTCGGCGGTGCGCACCAGCGCGAAGACACGCACCGGCTGGTCCCAGCCGTGGGCCGCTACGTGGGTCTCCGACTCGGTGACGGCGCGGGCCAGGGGCCCGTACCGAGGAGGAGGCGGATCGGCCCGCCCCGGGGTGGTCACCTCGTCATCGCATTTTGTCAGTCACGCCGCCATCGTCTCACTGGTGACGCCGGCTCCTCCAATGACGAGGCTTCACCGGTGAGGGGGAGGGCGAGGCGGAGGCTGTCACCGCTCGAGGCGTTTTCTCATCCTGGAGCAGGTTATGGCCGTATCAGAGGTGTGTGGGACGATGGCCCGAGCGGCCCCTCCGGCCGATGACGCCGCGTTTCGCCGTGTGCGAGGCGGCGTCACCATGCACGTCAGACAGGGAGCAGGATCGTGAGCACCAGGCCCGATGACGAGTCCCCGGACTCCACTTCCGAGGAGCCCTCGAGCAAGTCCACCGGCTCGTCCCCGCAGGGGAAGCCTGACAACAGGACCGGACTGTTCAGCCTTGGACGCATGGGCGGGGGCGGGCCCCGTCCTCCTCGCAAGCCCCGCAGCAGGACAGGTGGCGGCCGTCCCGGTCCTCTGGCCCTGACCATCTCGATCATCGCGGCCATCGCCGTGGCCATCGGCATCCTGTCGCAGGTGTGGACCGAGGTTCTCTGGTTCAGCCAGATCGGGTACGCCCGTGTGCTGTGGACGCAGTGGATCGCTCTCATCGTCCTCTTCCTCGTGGGATTCGCCGTCATGTTCGGGGCCGTCTTCGTCTCGATGACCACGGCCTACCGGGCCCGGGAGATCGGGATGCCCGACGACGAGGCCACGCGCAACCTCGAGGCCTACCGCTCCGTCATCGAACCCGTGCGACGTCGCTCGACCTGGGTGGTGCCTGCGGTGCTGGCCCTGTTCGGCTCGGCCTGGGAGCTGGCCCCAGCTGGCGGGAGATGCTTCTGGCCCTCAACTCCGGGTCCTTCGGAGTCAAGGACCCCAGTTCGGTATCGACATCTCCTTCACGTCTTCATCCTGCCCGCGGTGCTGACGCTCGTGTCCTTCCTGTCCGGCGTCATCCTGTTCTCCGGTGGCATCCATCGTCGTCCACTACCTGTACGGCGGTATCTCCGTGGTGCGCAGGCCCCCACTTCACCAAGGCCGCCCGCATGCACCTGGCGGTCTTCCTGGCGCTGTACGCCGTCATCCGGGCCGTGGGCTACTGGCTGGGCCGCTACAGCGCCCTGTACGCCTCCAGCTCCAAGATTGGCAAGTTCGACTTCGACGGCGCCAACTACACCGACGTCAACGCGGTCATCCCCGCCAACGCGATCCTCGCGGCGATCGGACTGGCTGTGGCGATCCTCTTCATCGCCTCGGTGCGCTCCAGCTCCCTGGCGCCTGCCGATCATCGGTGGTCGTCGCAGTCGTCTCCTCCTTGGTGGTGGGGACCGCCCACCCGCTGGTCATCCAGAAGTTCATCGTCGACCCCAACGCTCAGCGCCAGGAAGCCGAGTACATCCAGCGCCACATCAACGCCACCAAGGCGGCCTACGGCTTGGAGAATGTGAGACCACCAACTATGACGCCACGACGAAGACGGCGGCCGGGCAGCTGGAGAAGGACGCCGAGTCCACCACCTCGATCCGGCTCCTGGACCCCGGGCTCATCTCCCCGACCTTCCAGCAGGGTCCAGCGGAACAAGCGAGTACTACTCCTTCGCGAACCAGCTCAACGTGGACCCGCTACAAGGTGGGTTCCTCCAGCCGGGACACGGTCATCGCGGTGCGTGAGCTGAACCTGTCCGGCCTCGGCGCGGAGCAGCAGACCTGGGTCAACGAGCACACCGTCTACACCCACGGCTACGGCGTCGTGAACGCCTACGGCAACACGGTGGCCTCCCGCGGCTACCCTCCTTCTGGGAAGGGGCATCCCGTCCAAGGGGACCTGGGTGAGTATGAGCCCCGGATCTATTTCGGTCGGTCCTCTCCGTCCTACTCCATCGTGGGAGGCAAAGACAACGGGTCGCCGCGCGAGCTGGACTACCCCGACGATGAGTCTAAGACCGGTCAGGTCAACACCACCTTCGCCGGCAACGGCGGACCGAGCGTGTCCAACCCGTTCAACCGTCTGCTCTACGCCGCCAAGTTCCGGGAGGCCAACATCCTCTTCTCCCAGGAGGTGCGCGAGGGCTCCCAGATCCTCTACGACCGGGATCCGGCCAAGCGCGTTGCCAAGGTGGCTCCCTGGCTGACTCTGGACAACAGTCCCTACCCGGCCGTCGTCGACCACGATGACAATCCGGCCACCCCCAAGCGGGTGATGTGGATCGTCGACGGTTACACCGACGAACAACTACCCCTACTGCCCAGCACGAAATCCTTGTCCAAGGCGACGGCGACCGCCGACAACAAGGGGCGGTCTTCTCAGGGCGCCGGAGAGTCCAACTACGTGCGCAACTCCGTCAAGGTCGTCGTGACGCCTACGACGGGTCGGTCAGGGCTCTACCAGTGGGATGACAAGGGACCCGATCCTCAAGGCCTGGCAGAAGGTCTTCCCCGGGACGGTCTCGCCGATGAGCGAGATGAGCACCGACCTCATCGCGCACATGCGCTACCCCGAGGACCTGTTCAACGTCCAGCGCACCATGATGGCGACCTATCACGTCAACGATGCCGCGGAGTTCTACTCGGCGGAGACTTGGAAGATCCGGACGACCCGACCACGCCCCGTCAGGACCAGCAGGCCTACTACCATGACCTCAAGATGCCGACGGACAAGGGCGAGCTTCTCCCCGTCCAGCGCCTACCTCATCGGTGGAAACACCAACGGCAACATGCTCACAGGCTTCCTCGCCGTGGGATTCCGAGACCTCTCCCGGCACCGGGAGGAAGGGGGAGCGCAGTGCGACCTACGGCAAGCTGAGACTTCTGGAGCTTCCACGGTCCTCGAATGTGGCCGGGCCCGGGCAGGTGCAGAACACCTTCATATCCAAGGAGCTGAACCTCCTCCCAGGGGCTCCCCAGGTCATCAAGGGCAACCTGTTGACGTTGCCCGTGGGGGCGGTCTGCTCTACGTCCAGCCCGTCTACGTCCAGTTGTCGTCCGGCACTCAGTACCCGTTGCTGCGCAGGTGCTGGTCTCCTCGGCGACAACGTCGGATTCGCTGATACTCTCTCGGGGCGCTCGACCAGGTCTTCGGCGGTAACTCCGGGGCGACCACGGGCCAGGAGACCATCGACGGCGATGCCGCTGCGCCAATGACACCAATGGGACGACCGACGGCAAGGACCCGACGGCGGATGGCGGGAGCCCAGGCCTCGCCGACCCCGAGTGCCGCGCCCACGCCCTCGGCCAGTGCGCCGCCCACTGCCTCCGCCACCACGCGGCCTCGGCTCCTCGGACCCCAAGGCGAGCTCCAACCAGGCGCTGTCCGACGCTCAGACCGCGATGGCCGATGCGGACAACGCGAGAGCAAGGGCGACCGGACGGCATGCGGCGATGCGCAGAAGCGCCTCAACGATGCCGTCAAGCGGGCCGCTGAGGCCCAGCAGAAGCTGGGCTGAGACCGCTCAGGGCCCGAGCATGAGGGCGTGCCCTGCGACCGGCCTCACCGGACAGTGAGCAAGGGCACGCCCTCGTCATTACTGCTGAGGGTGGGGTGTCTCCTAAAGTTGGCGATATCGACGCGGGGTGGAGCAGTTCGGTAGCTCGCCGGGCTCATAACCCGGAGGTCGCAGGTTTCGAATCCTGTCCCCGCTACCACTCCAGAAGGCCTCGGTCCCATCAGGGTACCGAGGCCTTCTGGAGTTATCGGCGTGAACGTGGTGCTTTAGATGGCGTGTCGTGCTAGTGGGGGCGGCGTGAATGGAGAGGACATGCTGCTGGACGGGTGGACAGCGGAGTGCTATTGTTACGGATTAATGGCCGGTTGGTATGGAGAGAGGTGCAGCGCCTCTTCTAGGCGGGATTCCCGCAGCCATCCAAGGTCATTTTGTGATGCATCGGTTCCTTTGAGGAGGTGAAATACATGAACAATGTCATCGACTTCGCGGCGATCGGATCTCCGATCTCGTCCGAGGATGCGAGTTGAGGACGGTGAACTGCCTTCCCAGGTGATGGCCGCTTCCTGCACGACCAGCGGTTGCGCCTGCAGTTCCTCCAGCTCGACCTGCTCCGTATAACACATCAGATGGGGTCGCGCCTGAGATCGATCTGGGCGCGACCCCATCTTATATCTGAAGGTGTTGATGTTCATGAAGTGGGCGCTTGAGGCATGGCTGCCGGGTTCGGCTCCGCAGCAACGTGCCGCTCTTCTGGGGGTCTGGGAAGCTGCGGATGCCGCACTGGGGGACCAGTCTGCCTGGTTCGTCAGCCGCCAGCCGGATGCCGACGCGGCTGGCCGCGTGAGCCGGATCTGCTGCGTGGAGCCCCCGAGCGACTCGATGACGACCCGGTTGCTTCAGGGAGCTTGGGAGCCAGAGGACTCCAGTCAGGCGCGGTGAGTCAGCAACCACGGGGAATTCTGCAGAGCGCTGGCTTCACCGGCTCCGCGTTTGGGACGCGCGTCGATCGGCTGTTCAGCGATGCCCGACCGGTGCTCCTGGACCTTGTCCGTGATATAGTTGGCGCCAGCCCTGAGGAACGCTACGTCATACACGCCGGGCTCTTAGTGGCCCACGCGTCGGCTGCGGCGGAGAACAGCGAGCTGCTAGAGCGCTCTCTGCTCTCTCGGAAACGCGCCGTCGAGTTGAGACTCTTCGGCTTGCAATCGCACCTTCAAGGTCTCCTGGCAGCGGTCGCTGATCAAGACCGGGTGCTCGCTTTGTTCAAGACGGCCCACGAGCCGATCAGCGACGTTATCAGGATCTGGTGATGGACGCGTTGGCGGGCTCAGTCGCGCCAGGGCTGGTTCGCGCTGGAGACGGCCCATCTCCCAGCGGTTCGACGGGAATTCGCCGCCGGGAATATCACGGTTGCGACCGCGGGATTCGAGGCCCTCGACATGCCTGGATCGGGGCCGGTCCTACCTTCGCAGCGCTGCCTCCCACCGACGAGTATCGCGACGCGCTGCGGTAGCCCTGCACCAGACCGCAGTTCCAGGCCTTCCGGCTGCTGTCGAGCGCGGCTTATCAGGCGAGTTTCGATATCGGGCTCTCATCCAAGAGCGGTACTTCCTGTGCTACGCGGTCTCGTGCCGCCCAAGATGTCACGGGGGTGACACTCGTGGAGGCATTGGACCGGGTACGAAGTAGCAATCGCCAGTCGAGAGGCCGACTGCCTCGACCGCCTACCGGAGTCGCTGCGCTCGGCGTGAGTGCTGAGACTCACGCCACTCACATGATCAGACGGGGGACATGAACCGATGAACGCAACAGATCCCGGGAGACGCCCAGATCCCTACGCGATGCTGCTCCACGCCGGGGCCTCGGTGCGGCCGTGGCCAACACCATGACCGACCTTCCTACCGCGCGGATTCTCGAACTCACGTCCGACGCGACGCCCCGGAAGCCATCGCATCGGCGAGCGTCGTCGTACTGGTAGCTCCGCAGATCCTATCACCGGCAGCGGATGGAACTGTGCCGATGGCTTCGGTGACGCGTCGAGACCGTTCGGCCACATCGAACTGTTCGCGTCGCACCTCAGAATCGGACCGACGGACATCCCGGGCAAGCGTGCTACGGCTGCCTGGCCACCAAGACCATGCGCGCACGGCGAGCCCGATGCTCGTCTCATGGGACGCCGGCGCGACCCCGAGGGCTACGCCCAGGCGCACGTTGCCATGGCCGCTGGGTTCACCCCGGCGGTTGTTTGCCGACCCCGATGCCTTCGTCGGCAGGCTGGTCGATTACGACTTCCAGTTTGGAGTCTTCCGTCCTGTCGGTCTCCTGCGCGAGGACAACTGCCCGATCTGCAGTCTGCGGCCCGTCTCGGACCACCCGGAGAGACTAATGGCAGAGATGCTTTGCCGCCGCATTCGGCTCGGCGAATCGCAACGACCTGCAGATCGTTGTCCCGGCGCCCCTTGGTTCGACGCGGCATCCGGGTGAGGGCCGTCAGCGAGGGAGCCGTTGTGGACGGCGCCCTGGTCACCCGGAAGTTCCGCGGCGATTTTGCCAGAACCAGCTTCCGCTGATGATGGACCTGCTTGATGGCGCCCATTCCACGAGGAGATCGCGACCGCGCTCGGGCTCACGCAGAAGCAGACCTACAGTGCGCTCGCCCCTGCTGTGGACGTCTGGCGTGATCGAGGACGCCGAGATATGACACGGGGGCGACCGCCCCGACACCCTCTCCAATTACCTCTCCCGCATGGCCGACGCCACGGCTAACGAAGCCCACTGGACCAGGTCGTTGGACCGGTTGCAGTCGGTGCGGATCGCGTTGCAGGGCGGGGCGGCCGCTGACGACGTCGCCCGTATCCTCGCGGCCGATGGCGTCGAGAGTCTGCTCGCCCGATCAGGTCGCGCTCAGTCTTCCGACCTCGTCGTCACGTCTGCACCGACTCCGAAGACCCTCTCAGCTCCTGATGGCTGCCGATGCGGCGTGGGAGTTCTACTCGCCTTCTCCGGTGCTGCTGCAGGGGGCCGTCCTGAGCGTCGGACCGCTCGTCGACCGGAACTTCAGTGCCTGTCTGCGCTGCGCCATCAACCATGACGCCGTCAACCCTGCCGCCAGCAGCGTGAGCCTAGCGTCATCGCGGCGGGCGTGATCGCGCGTGAGGTGATGGCGATCAGCGCGGATCGGCAGCTCTGCCCTTCCTCTCGATCGTACGCGGATCGACGGCCACCTTCAGACGCGCTTCCTGCCGGCCGTCACCCGTCCGGGCTGCCACTGGTGCTCGGTGGCCGATCAGGAGGTCGACGGATCCCGCTATCGCGCGGCGCAGTATGAGGCCGCGGTCGCAGCACCGCCGCGGAAGTTCCTGGCCGTCAAGGCACCAGACCCACTACCAGCAGAAGAACATCGATCTTCAGACGCAGTTCAAGATCTGGGCCCGACGCGGAACGGATCCGCTCCCGAGATCTCACCGCTCTCGGGCCGAGGCGCGTCGCGGGGGCGGCGACTGGGGATTGTGCGATCGATGTCGATGCCCCTCGCCCGCCTGCTCAAGGAGCCGTGGGCCTTCAGGAGCCGCTGACCGGTCAAGGCAAGACCAGGCGCTGGACAGCCATGGGCGGCAACATCGCGCCGTCACCGCGTATACGAGCGTTCACGCCGTCGCGAACCTCGACGACGGTTGGTACGTTTACGACAGTTTGACCCACGCGCTGATCCGCACCGGTGATCTTGGCCCAGCCGGACACGAACAGCCCTCCGTCGCGCGCTGTACCCTGATCGGCGATGTCGACAAGGTGGCGCGCGAAGCACGGTGCGTTTGCCCTCCGCGTCGTCCCGCAGGACGCGGCCTGCGCCTCAGTGACGGCCGGGCACGTGCTGTCGGCCCTCGGCCTGGGCTGGACACCGCTCCTGAGCTGGCCCGAAGAGGCGATCCGCAACGAGATCGGACTGACTGGTACACGAGAGATGGTCTGCTCGGCACTCGCACTTAGAAGGAACGCGCATGAGGTCCGACTTCACCTACATGGATGAGCTGATCACCTCGCTCCGCAAGGTGCCCGACCAACCCATCACAACGACCGTCACCCGCTGCGGGCAGCGCGCCGACCCCGTTCGCGCCCCACCGGGAACGCCGATCCGCTCGCCGAAGGGGTGCCGCTGGGACAGTGTCTGCGCCAGCGCCGCTCGTCGCTGGTCTATGAGCAGGAGCCCCTTGACGTGCTCCCGTTGCTCGATTTCTGCCGCGCTGCGATGCAGGCCGAGCGAGAGACATGGCATGACGAGGCCTCTGCTCCCACCGAGTCCGTCTTCGTGCTGCTCAAGAGTCGGGACGTCGAACCGGGGCTGTACTCCGTCACCGCCGATCTCGATCGGGCGAATCGGGGACCTACCCGACGCCCCGCCCGACACGTATCTGGGCATCCAGCGCGAGTTTGCAACCGGCACTGGCGTCCTGAGCGTGTGCGGCGACCTCGTCCGGGTACAGCACGCATGGGGCGATCACGGTTATCGGCTGCTGATGACGCGGGCCGTGCGCTGGTCTCACGACTTCTACTTGCACCGTGTCGCCATCGGACTGGGTGGGACCGTGTTCGCAGGCTTCAACACTGCCTCCGCACGAGGCATCCTCGACGCGGACCGCATCGCCCGGCACCATCTCTTCGCGGCCACGTTCGCTCGCCCGGTCCCACTGTCATGGTGATGGCCATCACTGCGGACGGCTTGCAGTAAGCTCGCCAGCTTGCGCCGGCGGCGCGACTGGTGTCTGAGCTGGGGCTGGTGTCCGACGTCGTGGAGCTGACGGAGAAGACACCCGTGAAACCCTGCACCACGTGTGTGGGTTGCGAACGGGTTCGGTGTCGCGCGCGGTGACCGGCGATGGGGAATGGCAGCACCAGGAGGAACGGGGCAACATCAACGGCGTCGGCGTCCGAGGATGTCCGCATCGCCCGGCGGCCGTCACCGAGGGCGCTGGAACGTTACGCGCTGTGCACGTGGAATTCGGAACGGCTCGTGGTCGCGCCTCGAGAGCGAACTCCCGTCGGAAGACGTCCTGTCCCCGTCGCGGTGGAGCGTGTCGTCGCCGGAGGAGATGACTCGTTCCGGTCCGGGGCTGCGGCCGTATGACCCCTCCCTCCCGATCCGGTGGGTGCGTGGCTTCTCATTGACCGATGGGCGTGAACAATTGGTTCCCGCGGCGGCGGTCTACATGCACTGCGGCCCATCTCGGACTCGGAGCGGTTCACGTTCGCAGCGACGACTGGGACCTCCGCGCACAGTGACCTGCGTCAGGCGGTGATCGGGGCGATCCCCGAGGTGTCGGAGCGGGAGTCGATTGCTCTCACGTGGCTTCACCAGCTCCCCTGGCCGAAATCCATTCGGAACCTTGTTCCTGCGATCGCTCCAGGCGGTCGGGTCACCCGCTGCTTCGACGCGACGACCGACCTCGGCATCCCCACCGTCTACGCAGTCCAGGTGAGTGAGACCGACGAGTCGCTCGCCCAGATCGTCGCCGCCTCGTGCGCACTCACGTGGGAAAGCGCCCTGCACAAGGTGGGCGTGAACTGCTGTCGCTCCGAATCGCACTCCGATCCGCTGGCCCGCTCTACGAGGCACCGACACTCGGTCAGGTCAGCGTGACCGGCGGGGCTCGGTGGCTGGGACGACGCTCTATGCGCTGTGAGTTCGATTTCCTGCTGCGCTCTCAGACGCCGCCCCAGTCGCCGACGTCGATCCCGACCGGGTTGTCCGTCGACCCCCTACCGCACCTGCTGGCCATGCTGAAGAACAAGGGTATGGATGCGGTTTGCCGTGGACGTCACACCCGACGAGGGCTGGGGATCGATTCCGAGTCGTCAAGGTCGTCGTTCCCCAGGGCGATCCCCGTCGCCTCGTGCCGGGGGCGGTCGACGATCTGTCCCCGGCTCTACGAGGTGCCCGCACGGATGGGCTTTGCGCGCGCTGGCCGAGCGAGCTCAATCCGTTGCCGCAGCCGTTCGCGTGAGGAAAGCGAATCCAGCGTAGACCGACTCCAGGTTGCTCGTGGTATCTGACCAGAGCCCGTTCGCCGACGCCTTACTGGCCCGGATCGCTCGTCGCTCCGGCCTGCCCGTGACATCAGACCGAGACAATGCGTTTGGTGCCGACGCACTATCGTGCTGGCGGGCACCGGCGTCGACCTCGACACTGGCGCGAATGGAGGACGTGGCCCTCGCACACGGAAAGCTGCTCCTGGCCGCCCATCTGGTCCGCGGACGGCATTCTGTGCGGTCCGACCGTCGGGGCGGGGAGCCGGGTGTGCGTCGAGTGCACAGTTCGTCGCGAGCGGCAGCACAGTCTAGACCCGAGTTTCGCCGCCCCCGCGGGCGCCGGATCGTCGGCTGGATTCACCGTGGCCGATCTCGCGGTCGCGTCGGCGCTGCTGCTGCGCACGTTGGTGGGGGTCGCGGCTGACGGACCTGACGCCATGGTCCTGCGCAAGCGTACGACGAGGTAACTCCGTGCGCGGTGCAGGTGGGTCCCAGTCGACGGCTGCGAACGCTGCGGGACCGCGCATCGCGACGCGCGTGAGGGCGCCGAAGACCTTCGTGACCTGTGTGGGAGCCGATGATGAGGCAGAGCATGAACGTGTGTGGTCGCAGCCGGCCGATCTGAGGCGCAAGTGCACAGGTCCGCAGCGGCGTCGCGGGAGCTGGTACACGGCCGGATGCAGGTACGCACCTCGAGGCCAGCACACGCTCGGCACGGAGGCGATGGCTCCCGTCGTCAGGACGCTGCTTGAAGCAGCCGACGGCAGCACCACCGCGACGCAAGTGGCCGAAGCGACGGCCTGCGTCCGACGGTCGTCACCCAGTTCTACGACCGCCTGTGGACCGCCGGCGCCGTCGAACTGCTGCCAGCCGGCGCCTCGCGGATCAGCAGGTGATGAGCCGCCGCGCGTCGTTGTCCCTGGGCGGGGGCGGTTCAATCCGTCGGCAGTACGCAGGGAGGCCCTGGAGCGCCTGGGCTCGCGCCAAAGCGAACGTGCGGTGACGGACCGATCGCCGCCGAGCTGCGGACAGCATTGGCCGATGCGCAGTTTGCCGACGACATCGATCGGAGGCGTTGGCCTTTGATTCTGTGGGAGCGAGGATGCCGTCTCCTCGCACTGGAGCTGTGGCGGGGACGGCCGATCGGTCGCGCTGCTCGCGATCGGCGATCAGGCATCGCCCTGAGCCCGCTGCACGTGGACGAAAGTCCGTGCCCAAAGTGCGCAGCCGCGACTGTGGCCGACACGGGCGGGTCGAGTGCCACGCTGTGTCGCAGGAACTCGCGCTCGATCGCCGTGCGGCAGATGATCGCCCTGCTCGCGCGAGCGATGCCACGGTGGCGCCGCAGCAGGGCCTGTGCATCGCGACTGACTCGCTCGCGACGTACCACGAGCGCGTGGTCACAGCCAGGCTGCCCTCGCTGTTCCCGCGGCGTCCGGAACCGTTGGAACAGGGTTCCCGTTCTCGGTGCGCTACGAGGCGAGCATCACCATTGCCCCCGCGCGCTTCGTGTCGAGCGCCGGATCGATGACCACTACCGACCCGAGGTTTCTGGAGCCTCTGCCGGTCGCAGATGCTGCTAGGGACCACTGCGACTCGTTCCCGCTGCCCGACATCTCGCGGACCAGACCTGGGGCCCAGGGTGGCTGGCATCCCGACGCACCGCTGGCTGTCGCTGCGTACTGCCGTCGGTCTCCACGACGCCGCCAATGAGTAGCCTGCCCAAACGGTGGGCTCCGTCGGCGGCCAACATTGTTCTGCCTCGTGGCTACGTGATCGCGGGAGTGGCTGGCGCACGACCGTCGGGTGCCTACGCCTGCATGCGCGGAGCTCGGCTGGCCAAGCTCTCCGACGTCGAGCATGATGGTCCCGACCTGCTGGTCCTGAAGCGTCCAAATGAGGGGTGCTCGGCCGAGTACGGCGATCGCGCGCTGAAACTGTCGTTCCTCGACATCGGCTGTGCACGAGCGGCAGCCACCACCGTCGGGTCGGCGCTCGGGATGAGCCTCCAACGCATCAGTGACGCCATCCTTCATCGATGCTGCGGGAGAAACTCGCCTGAACGGTTCCGGTGAACGGATCGCGGCCGTCCTCGCAGTCGACACCACACAGGACGCAACCGGCCAGATCCGACGTCGCAGCGGCTGTCGACCAGTTGCCTGGACACTCCGCCAGCTCTTTCGCGCGCCGAGCAGGTGCCGCAGGATCAGTCGAGCTGCTGTGGAGAGTTTCACTGACGTCGCGAGTACGGGGCCAGGCTCGCCACTGCTGCGGGCCGTGGCGCTTCACTTCGATCTATCGAGAGCGGATTGTCGCGGCGCGTTGGCTGCCCGACGGTGAACCGTGCCCGCTGCGGAAGCCGACCGACGCCTGCTGACGGTCAGCCGCCACGGTGACGGGGAGCGGCATCATCGTGCTGGTGGCCGACCTGCCGAGATCTTCCGGCGCATGGCGAGAGCGGCTGCGCCCGCGACGCTCCAGGCTGCTGGCGGGCTTTTCTATCGCTTCGGGCTGCGGTGCGCCGCAAGGATCGAGACGGCATCCTCGGTGGCGTGATCGCGCCCGCGCTGCTCCGCGCCCTCGGCCTGGACGGTGTTTCGTCGGCGCCGCTGGCTCGCTGTTTTCGAAAGGAACCGATGTGACGGAGGAGTTCGCGGGAGCGGATCAGCGTCTGATCCCGCTCGCTGCATCAGATCATTGACGTGCGGGCGGCATCCGGGTCCGCATGCACGGCGCTTCGACCTCAAGGGACAGGCCGGCTGCGCGGCATCATCCAGCTGCTGGTTGACGCCGCCAATGGTCAGCGCACCGGGCGCGAGGCTGGCAGGGCTGGTCAAAGGCGCCCGAGGCCATCATCACCAGTATCGTCTCGACTCGTCGGCGCTGGCTGCCTCCTCGGGCAGGAAGACGCCTTGCAGACAGCGTACCCGCGGCCGCCCTCTCGGTGCTGGCCGAGACCGCCGACAGGTCGCGCGACCGACTGGCTGGCGTGCCTGGCGGCGACGCGTTTCGTGAGTCCCTCGACGAGCGCCCCATATGCCAGGCCTGGCGACGCCCTCTTCACCGACTGGCGGGGGCCGCCACTATCATCGAACTGTCCGACTCCCGGAGGCGTGAGGTTCGGTCTCCGCCCGATGGATGTCGTGCTGTTCGATGCCGACGCGGTTGACCAGCGCGGACGACCACCGGCGCGTGGTCGCCGTGAGCGTCCAGGTCGCCGGCCCTGGGCTGCCCACGTGCCAGACTCCGAAACGGCTACGCTGCTGCGCTGGTGGCAGGAGCGAGACAAGCCACCACAGACACGAGCCCTCGCGGCAGCTTGCTCCTGCGATTGTTTGCGAGGGCCGTCGCAGCATGGATCGTGAAGTCGGCTGTGACCGCTCCCGAGGACGACTGGTCGTGCCAGCTGCCTTGTGGCGAGCGACACCGAACTCGTGACTAACCGGGTGCCGTCCTGCCTCGTTTGGCTGGCTTCAGCCACCCTTGACCAGCCGACGTTGCCGATGCCGAGGATCGCGTGCGGTCCATGGTCGCCGATGACAATCCGGCGGTGGCGGCATTGCTCGGGGCAAACTGCACGATCCTGTCGGTCACTGAGGACCTTATCGGAGGCTGGGTGCGGACTCTTCTTGGAAGCAGGCGGCTCGGATCTCCCACCAGTTTCCGCTTCTGGGCATGGCGGTGGCGGATAAACCGCCTCCGGCACTCGATTCAGGAGTTCGTCGAGGTGCGTCGCGCTGCCGTCTCTACTCGCGAGGCGTACTGCAGACAGCCCTCGCTGGCGTCGAGCTGGCAGTCTCGGCGGCCACCGCTCTGAGTGACGCGTCGGCCGAGGATGGTTACTGCCCGAAGCGTGCTATCGCGTCGTGCAGCGCACGCCGCTGACGTTCCTGCACCAGCTCCTCGCGCCCGTACCGGCGCGATCTGACGGAGCCACGCAGTTTGCTCGCGCGCCGTCTTACTTTTCTGTGGCGAGCTCACCGCGAGTGGTACGTCGACAGAAAGGACTCACACTGAGCCTGGCCGTCGCCCGTCCGGGTATGCACGTATGGCCACGTGGGACAGCGCCGACGGCACCCGCGTCCGGCGTGCCGGCGCCACCGCGTCGAGGCTGACGCGCTGGTGGCGGGAGACCTCGTCGCCGCCGCGTCCCCCAGCTTTTGTCGAAATCTTGCCCGATGCGGCCGCTGCGACGTAGCTCGCGTCGCTCTCACTGCCCCCAGGCCTGGTGCAACTCCAGCTCTCGGCCGAGCCCCCTCAGCCGCCTCTGCTTCGTCGCACGCCAGCCCAGGAGGGAACGATGACGGTCGACGATCCAGCCGCTACGCGCTGCGGCGAGTAACTGTGGGTTGGTGGCGGGCGATCCCGCGCGGATCGCCGGGATCTCGCCGACAGGCCGGACGGTGACACACCCTCGCCGTGAGTCCGCGCCGGACGGAAGATCTACGTATTGCGGATCACGCCAGGCCGGTCCCTGCGTCGCATGTCTGGGCGGTTTTCTTCTGTCACGGGGCCCCGGCTACGTGAGGACCGGCGACGGTGGCGGCCGATGAGGCTGCCGCGGCGATCGAAGGCGGCGCGAGGCAGCTGGGCCGTCCTGCTGGAAAGCGAGTGCGCTCCTCACGGAGCCCTGACGATCCGGAACCTTGCCGTCGTCGACCTGACTGACGGCACGCTCATCAGCGTTCCTTGCCGGTTCGGACGCGCTGCCAGGTCTGCGGCCCCCACGGTGCGCCGACAGACGACGTGGGCTCGCGTACGGCGAGACGCTGCGCTCCCGGCTCCTCGCATCTCGCGGGCGCTACCGCAGGAGGTCACCAGCGTGCGTTCGTAGGCGCTCACACCGTGTTCAAGCACCCCTGCTGCGAACTGGACGAGTCCCGATACGGCGGCCAAGTGCAAGTGCCGTGCGACGTACGAGCCTGGAGCCCGGCGTCGGGGCGCGGGTCCGTCGCCTCTGCCACGACGTCGCCGTTTTGGAGGCGCTGGACGACGCGCGGGCCCTCTACCACGTCATCCGCAGAGTCGGTCACACGGCGACCCTGGCCTCTCGGCGACGCCGCGCGAGTCGACCCGGCGACCCTGGGCTACCTGCGTCCCGAGGTATACGAGCATCATGGCGATCGCTTCCAGATCCTTCAGCCGGACAGAGGCGATCCAGTGGGTGCCGGTCCGCTCGCTCGTCGACGGCGGCCGTCGAGGTTTCTGCCAGAACAGGCCTCTACACGAGCTTGGCGGGTCTCTCGCGACCACGCGCTGTTCGCTGACACCTCGAGCGGTTTCGCGTTGGGAGCCTCGATCGATGCGACGCCGACTGAGACGGCCTCCTAGAGGTGATCGAGGCGGGACTCGTTCCTGGCTCAGCAGCGCGACGGCTCGCTTGCTGCTCGGGCTCGATCTGAGTCACGGTGCGCCCGGTCGGGCATTTGCAACAGCTCGTCACGGGCGAGGCTCTTCCTACGCGCCGTGGCTTCCCGGATCTACTGGTGCACGCTGGACACGGGCGGCACCTGACCGTGATCGCCCTCGCCCGCTCGATTGATGCGGACGGTCCTCAGCGAGGTGCTGTCGGCCCGAGCGCGCCTTTGGCCATCGCTGTCTCGTCGAGCGTGCGCGAGGCTGCCGCGATCTTCTCTGCCGTCAAGGTCACCTGTCCGCAGGAAGCCGAGCGGGTCGATCGCACGGACGATGACCTCTCGCTCGTCGACACTTTCATGATGGACCTGCATGTAGCGGCGGCCGTACCGTCGACCCCTGGTTCGCCTGTCCTCACCGACGGAAGCGGCGGCGTCGCTCCCTACGATCAGGTGGCTGAACGCGATCATCGCCAGCCAGCCTCGTCGACACCGTCGCAGGGGATCACCGAGACAGTTGGCGAGCGCTGTGGTCGCGCCTTTGCTGCCAACGCGACGACTGACGAACTCGCCTGGAAGGGCTCGCCGCTGCCCGCGTCGTTGTGCCGGGCACGCTTCCCATCATTCGGCTACAGGTTGGGGCGTATCCACAGCCTGCCGCGGCTCACCAGGGCGACGCTCCCGTTCAGCCCAGGTTGCGCCGGCGTTCCACCTCCCGCTCGCCACCTTCCCATGACGCCTCGCCGTCGCCACCACCGCCTCGAGGAAAGATTCACCATGCATCCTGAGCATCGGTCCCTACCGTCACCAGCCGCATCTGCCGGTTTGGACGTTGATCGGCTCAGGACGCTTGTCGGCTGACTCGTTCTGGGCAGACGTTCAACGCGCCCAGGCCGCCGGCGCCCACACCGCGCAGGTGGGGAGGAGACCAGTGACGCTCTCCTCCACTGGTCCAGGCGGCGGGAGCAGCAGGGCGGCTCGTCGCCCTGCGCCGGGACATCCACAACGGCCGGCTGACGCGGGTGCGTCATGCGCTGAAGCGCGACGACATCCCCGATGAGGCCCGCACCAGGATCGCGCCCTGGCTCGACGCGGCGGAACAGGCCGCGGTTCTCAAGGAGAGTCTTCCCGGCCGCTACGATGACTGGATTGCCCAGTGGCGTCACGCTGCGGCCGATCTCTTCTACCACGACTCGATCGCCGGTGCCGTCCAGCTGTCGGGCGAGGGTCTCTACGCCTCTATCGAGGCGTTATGTGAAGGCCGACTGCGGCGCCACCTGGAAACTGCGAAGGCCCATCGGTGGAGGCGTCGTTGACGAACTTCTTTTACCGTGCAGCGCTCAAGCCGAGCCCGTTTGGTCGCTTCGTTACCGTCTCCGCCTTCCCTGCCGATTCTGTCCGGAGCGACGCGGCTGGCGAGCGCGACGAACAAAGCGTTGTGCGGGCCAACCGGGTGCTGGTGAACTGGCTGTTCGGCCTGAGGCACCCCGCCGATCTCGAGTCTGAGATCGGCGTCACACTCAACTCGACGCTGGAAGTGACTGACGAGCTGCTGCGTTATGTTGCCAACAGTCGCGAGCTGGGCGCCAGGGGCTACTGTGGGTATGCCGTCGTCCGACTTAAAAACGAGGGCGTGCTGCGTGACCTCGTCGATCGTCTCCAGACGGGACCGGCCTCGGCGGCCGAGTGCGTAGCTCTCCTCGCGGCAAGATCGAGGACCGCAAGAAGGCGACGACCGTCCTCAACGCGTTGGTGGCATCGGACTGCTATTCATGCGGGCGGCGACGCCCGAGCAGGACCCCTGCTACCTGAAGGCCCTGGTGGCGGGCGTGGCGAAGGACCCGAGCGACCGTGCTGCCCTCGTCGCCGCCCCGCTCACGAGCCTGGTCGACATGGAAGCGCACTACGCCAGGAGTCCTCGCTGGGGCGTCGTGCCGACGTACTGGCCCAGATCCGTCGATCGGTGGGACGGACTGACCAGACGGCTCGCGATCGACGGTCCGCCGGCTGCGAGTCTCAAGGCCCCGGTCTACGAGGACGTGGTGGCGTCGACGACGCCTTCTTCGTGAGACCGCGCTCGTCGAATCCCGCTCTACCCTGGACGCGCTCGGTGACCTCGGCCATGCATGGACTGCGGCCAGCTGAAGCGAATCGGCCTCTACGCGTTTTCGCGCTCGGTCGGGGGCGTGATGAGGCCTCACCGACATGTTCGAGAAGTTCGTCGCGCGCACCGCCGGGCAAGACGACGTGCTGGCTAGCCCTCCTGCGGGGGCCGAAAGTGTTCCTGGCGGAGCGTCGTTCCTTCAAGTCGGCGCTTGTCGATGCCATGCAGGTTGGCGACGACGGATGGACCTTCAGTGCGGCTGACCTGAAGGACGCGGTGGGCCTGGTCCGCACGCAGCCCGGCCGGAATCCATCGTTTCGCCTCAGGTGGCCTCGACGCCTCTGCTCCCCTCTGGGAACAGGGCTGATCGTGAATGAGGTCAACACCGGGTTCGCGCTTCTTCAGCCCGCTTCTGCGGTGAACTGGGTGCCCGCCAGGAACAACAGCTGGAGCCTCGAGGCGGCGGTGCGCGAGCACCTCGCTGCCAGTTCGCATCAGGCCGACGTCAACGCTGTGTCGGCCTGAACTTCAACATTCATCCCGGCTCGCCGGAGCGGTCATCGACTACCCGGGCGGCGTGGTTCACGCGACCGCCAACCGGCTGCTGCAAAGGACTCTCATTGCAGTTCCCGACGATGAACACCAGACGGTCCGCGTCTCGTCCACCAGGAGACCGGAGCGCCAGTCGATCTCATGCCGATGAACTTCCTCATCCCGCTGTGGTCACCGCCGCTGTATAAGATGATCGAGGGCTCTCAGCCCCACGATCCTCTACCCGTGGCGGGTGGCTGCGGATCTCAGTGGGCAGGCCGCGGCACCGTCTCGGTCGAGACCCGGCGGCTGACCGTCGACGGTGTAGTCATCGACCGCCGGTCCTGGACTTTGCCCGCCTCCGGTGCCCTTGGAGGAACTCGCCAGGGCGACCTGGCGGCGATCCTCGCTTTCGACAGTGGCGTCAGGCTCAAGGCTGGCTTGCCGCGCTTCGTGCTGTGTCGAACCGTTGCCGGAATATGACCTGCTCGGCGGTCGTAACCCGCCGCGGCCAGGTCGCTCGATCGGGTCACCCATATGCGCAAGGCTGCTGTGCACAAGCCGATGTTTGTGGACTTCCGCAACCCGATGTTGTTGCGCAGCCTCGCCCGGACGGCAACGTCTCGGCCAGACACGGTCCTGTTTGTCCGCGAATGCCTCCCCGACATCGCCGACTACGACAGCCCGCTGCTGGGCGCCACCGCCGAGAGTTCTTTGTGAGGTGAACTCGCGTGACTGATCCTGCAGAGGACCTGGCACTGCTGGCACGCCTACCCTGCCTCATCGCGGGTCAACGACTTTCTGATAGCGCTCCTGGCACAGCAGCGATCCCGGATCGAGGCCCACGACGTCTTCTTCCTGCGTTACTGGCAGGGCGGTCCCCACGTCCGAGTCCGCTTCAGGCTGGAGACTGCCGAGGCCGCCGGAGGTGTCCTCGCAGCTGGCCGACCTGATGCCCGCCTCTCTCAGCAGGATGAGAGCGAGTACACCGATCAGGTCGAGGGCTCAGAGCGCCTGGCTAGCTGGAGAAGGAGACGTCGCCGCGCCCCGTCGCCACCGGGCACGATAGAAGCCCAGTCCTACGTGCCCTGAGTATGCCAAGTACGGCGGGACCGTCGCGTCGCATCGCCGACGAACCTGTTCTGCAGCGGGACGTGTGCGGTCCTGAAGCTCCTTGCTGCAACTGAGGGCAAGCCTTTTGATCCGCTCGGTGCCGGAATGGGCCTCACTGTGGAAGAACTTGCTGGCGCAGGGCTGGATCGTGGCGAGCTGGTTCCCTTCTTGCGACGCTATGCGGAACTTTGGATGAGATACGCGCCATGGTTCGCTGAGTGCAGCTGAACCGGTCTGGAAAGTCAGTCGAAGAACCCGTGATGGCGCTCCTAGCGCGTTCAGCGGAACTATCACCCGATGTGGGGGAGACATTCGCCATTGCGACGAAGGCTTTTGGGCAGGCGGCTGGAACCGACGAGACGCGGCTCGACACCATGCTTGATGGGGCCGCGTCTGGCCTCGTCCTGTCCAACTACATCCACACACAATAACAACCGTCTGGGGCTGCGACCTGATCAAGAGATTCTGGTTGCGCTCCTGCTGGCCCGAGCGTCTCGAGGCTCGACTGGCACATCCTGCGGGGTCCACAATCCTGATCTGAAAGAGAGTAGGATGATCGGTTCCGTGAAATGGGAGTCGCACCGGGGCTGCTACGGCGGTGCTGATCGCCATCTGACTCCACTCACGCTGCCGGTCTCGCCTTCCAGAGCGCCTCTCGGAAGACGCAGAAACGGTTGCGCGAGTGCGCCCGATGCGGCGACCACCGGTGGGCCCTGTCTGCATCGTTGAGGAAGAACTAACCGCCATCCGTCAGGCGAGCCGGCCCTCGGCCTGTGCGCTACCGCCCTGAGTTCGCGGAGGAACATGACGATGCCGGCTGCGACGGACACGCTGAGTGATTCCAGCGCCGGGCATCATGGGGATCGACGCGGTCAGGTTGATCGCGTGCTCCATTTCGGGGGAGAGGCCGTGCAGCCTCGCTCACCGAACGACGAGGCCCAAAGGCTCTGTCGCGGCCCATCAGCTCGTCGATTCGTACCTGGCCATTGGCAGCCAAGCCGATCAGGCGGCAGCGGTGCCGCCCTCGCCCAGGAAATGAGCTCGCTCTCGGTAGCCACACGACCGGCATAAGCGAGAAGACGTAGCCCGGCTAGCGCACCAGGCGACGGTCCATCACGGACTCCAATTCAGAGCCACACAACACGACGCCTCGACGCTCCGAGCGCGAATGCCGATCGCACGATCGCGCCGATATTGCCGACGATGCGGACGCCGTCGAGGACGACGACGTCACCGTTTCGGAGATCTATTTCATCTAATTGATAGCGCCGCGGGCGTATTGTGCACGACGACCATCATGTCTCGGGCGACGGCCTGCCTTGAAAAATTCGCGAAACCAAGGAGAGTGATGGTGCGAGAAGGGATCTTCCTTTCCGCACACAACTCCCGGCAAGTGCAGCGGGAACATGGGCTTCGTTGGCGTAACTTCCATGAGTTTTACGCCGCCGAAGATGGCCTCGCGGATGAGGATCTGCTCGAGGAACATGACCGCGCCAGGTTTGAACTGCGGCTTTGAAATGTCTACTATCCTCTGAATAGCCGGGTCGGAACGCTCGCTGATCAAAGTCGGATTACTGTTCATGCGATTGATCCTAGCTCTTGAGTCAAGGATGGAAGCAATGAGGAGGTGTTCGGAGGCTTCTCGTGGGGTGAGGTAGTCAGGGCGGCGCAGGGTGTTCGTCTGTGCTCTGGGTGATGGCGGTCAGGTGGCTGGTGCTGGGGGCGGCCAGGTGGTTCACCGCCCTCTCCGCGATCGCAGCACTGCACCTGTGGGTCTCGACGATCGCCTCACAACGTGGCCCGCCGCCCGCCGGTTGGTGGTCTCTTCGAGGCGCTCATCGATGCTGGTATGACGATGATCGGGGCCCCTGTGCTGCCCGAGGATTGCGAGGACGCCGCCGGGTGCGCTGAGCACGGCATGTCCCTGTTTGCCAAGCCTCACCCGCGCCATGGCGTAGACTCCCTCGTACGTGGATCGCCCCGTGAGATGCAATCGCTCATCACCCGAGAGAGACTCTGGGCTGCTGGATATTTTTCTGGGCGCTGCTTTATTTTATTTTTGCTGATCAGGCTGTTTCGTTCAGCTTAAGAATCTCACGTCCTATCTCGCGAGAGTGTGGCACCAGTGCTGAAGCGTAACTGTGTATGACTGTCGTTCGCCCTCCATTCAAAGAGGCTAATATCGTTGATCATCTTTTGTTTCCTGTGGAGATGCTGATTCTATTTGCTTTTTCTCATTCTTTAACGTGGGGTTCAATGATTTCATTCAGGCATTGTCTTAGTCAGAGTCGGCACTGAGCTGTTCGGCACGCATCATCGATATGACCATCCTGGTGCCGGCCTCACGCACGCTTCTCCAGGTGAGGCCTGGAGTCTTCGATGCCCGTAAGCGCCGTCGGATTCCTCAAAAGGCGACTCTTTGGACTGCCAGGTGTAGAAGCGTTGAATACGTGGTACTCAAGTGAGATGGCAGGTTGTGGAAACGCGAGACGAAGCGTCCACGCTAGTGAGCCAGTTAACCAGCACCCGGAAGTCGCAGGTTCGAATCCTGTCCCCACTACCACTCCAGAGAGCCCAGTCCTTCGCAGGACTGGGCTCCTCTGATTCTGTCCTGCTGAAAGTTGCTGCGCGTACGTGACGCGCGCGCCGCGAAAACTCAAGCATGGCGAAGAAGCACCCCACCATGGACCGTTCCTGTACGAGGCCGGGACTGCTGGGGCTGCAGGCGGAGCTGGTCGAGATGCAGGAGTGCGGGTCAGACGCAGGCACCCGCGCTCGATAGTCTTCCCGGTCGCGACGCGCCGGCAAGAGCGGGAGCGATCAAACGCATCACCGAGTACCTCAACCCGCGTATCGCGCGCGTCGTCACTTCCCTGCGCCCACCGAGCGTGAGCGCACCCAGTGGTACTTCCAGCGCCACATCGCGCACCTGCCCGCCGCCGGCGAGATCCGCCTGTTCGACCGCTCCTGGGTACAACCGCGGCGGCGTCGAGCACGTCATAGGCTACTGCACCCCGGAGGAGCACCGGCGCTTCCTCCAGCAGTGCCCGGGTCTTCGAGAGGATGCTCGCGACGACGGCGATCCTGCTGCGCAAGTACTGGCTCTCCGTCTCAGAAGCGAGCAGTACAAGCGCCTGGGCCGCGGATGACTGACCCCATGCGACGCTGGAAGCTCATCACCCACCGACCTGGAGGCCCTGCCCGGTGGGGAGGACTACCGCGCGCCAGGACGAGATGATAACGTCCATACGGACATCGACTCCCGCACGCTCACGTCGCGAGTCCGCCGACAAGCGCAAGGCCCGCGCTCAACATGATCCATCACCGCTGGAGTCCATTCCCTGCGAGCACTGGAGCGTCCTGAGATGACGCGTTCCCGAAGAAGTCCTCGTTGCCGTCGTCAGGCTACCGTCGTACTGGACCGCTCCCTCCAGAGCGAGGTGCCTGACTACGTGGCCACCTCAGCGAGTCCGGTATCTGCCGAGCGCTACGTGGACCCGTGAGGACCAGGATCGGTTAGCTGCCGGCTCCTGCACCCAGCCCCTGGAAGACCTGACCGACCGGCCTCACGGATGATGAGGTCGGCGCGAGTCATACGGTGCGGGAGTCGCGTCTATGAGGGCACCAGACGCTCACCGGCGTAGTAGTCGATGAGGCCCGCCGCCGGCAGACGACCAGCCTCGTGCCGGCCACGACCAGCAGGTCCGCCTCCGAGATGGCCCGCACGGCGCCCTCCATGACGCTCGCTGTCCAGCATCCCCCGTAGAACACGATGTCCGGGCGCAGTACTGAGGCGCACGCAAGGGCAGGGGAACTCGCCGGAGCGGGCGTCGTCGACGTCGTCCAGGGTGAAGTGCTCGCCGCACCCGGTGCAGGTCAGGCGCGACCAGCTGCCGTGCAGCTCGAGGACCCGCTCGGAGCCGGCCCGCGCGGAGGCCGTCAATGTTCCTCGGTGACCACGGCCGACAGTTTCCCGGACCGCTCGAGATCGACCATGCAACCTGTGCGCCGAGTTGGGGGCACACTCGCGCGCGTTCTCCTGAGCGGAAACCACTCCCAGTAGGCCTGCGGGTGAACGGTGAAGAGTCGATGGACAGGACTTGCTCGAGGGCGACTTTCCTGGTCCGGTGGTGAAGCCCTTGGCGCCCCGGAAGTCGATCCCTGACTCGATCGAGACCCCGGCGCCGCCTGAAGAAGACGATGCGCTGCGACTGCGCGATCCACTGAGCGAGGCAGGCCCCACTGGCCATCCTGGTGATCCCTGCACCCCAGCTTCTTGGCGAGACCGACCCTGCGAGGCAGAGTTGGAACCTGTCGCGCCGCCTGTAGAGCATGCCGGACGCGCGAGAGTCGACGGTGTCGGTGACGTAGCGCTCGAAGTCGCTGCTGGTGAGGGGATTGTTTCGAGGCGATGAACATGCCACAGGAGGTCCGGGCATACGGCTGCGGCGTGCGGTGATCGGCGGGGCGGCGCAACGAGCCGCCGTACAGTATGCCAGGGCGCAACGGGTGGGCCGGAAGAATTGCAGGTTGTCCGTACCGAGCAGGAGCGGGGAGGCGGTATAGGCACCTGCCAAGGCAAAATGACTGAGAGCCCAGGCTGGCAGTATGCTGGCATATTGATGAAGAATAAGATAGCGCATATCACCGTGGCACGGGCGACTTCATGAGAGCGACTGTCGGTCCATCCGACAACATGAAGAATCGAAGGGCGGACAACTGGTGTTGGTATGTTTCGGTATGACGGCGGTAACGCACGATCGGCTTCGGTCACGTCGAATCGCGGACGCGGTTTGCCCGCAGTGACGCAGACTGAATGCCGGGTGACGCTGCCTCCTCGACGACGCTACACCGGGCCAATGGTGCGCCGGGAGGACCGTGACCCGTTGCCACCGATCGAACCGTAAGTCGCCGATCGTGATTGGTCGAGCGCAGCGGGCGCAATCAGCGCTGCTCACGAGGATCAGGCATGGTTGGAGGTGAGATGCCGGCACGGTATGTCTCCGATGGTGATCAGGGCCGTCGGTATGACGCGGTCAGTTCTGTAAATGAGACCGGATGGATGTTGCCCGAACTCGCACCGGAACGTCAGCTCGAGCTCCTCCGGCCCATCAGACCCACGACCCGACGCAATAAAGGCCTCGCGTTCGTCGACGCGGGCCGACCATGAGCGCAGTTGTATGCGTGCAACTGGACGGTCTCAATCCGCGCTGTGATGAGAACAAATTGTCAGGTCGTCGTACATCGCACGCCGGTCGCCATATGAGCAGACTGCTCTGTCAGATTCATGCTGACCGGTCCTATTTCCTACCGTGGCTTCAGGACATCGACTTTCAGCCTCCTTGCACGGGACGGCGCTGAGCAGAATGGCGGGGCCGGAACCGCGGCGGAGACGGTGTGGTTACGATCCGCGGATCGGGCCCTTTGTGCCGCGCTTTCGTCACGAAAGGCTCGGGGCTCAGTCTTGAAGCGGCCAGCGAGCTCGTCGCCAGGCTCCACATCCTCAAGACCCAGCCGGAACCGAAGACCTTGACCCTTGTCGTAGTGAGG
>BNJV01002333.1_pt1 | contig 51979 bp, 60 predicted proteins | sample 8540591 | NCBI WGS metagenome assembly BNJV01 (sample SAMD00202457, study PRJDB9452) | human saliva metagenome | host: Homo sapiens | reverse complement strand
ATCAGTTAAATTCTCAAATTTGTGTACTGAAATAATGCAATTGTCAGAAGTTTCAGACATTAATGCTTATTATGAAGAAGATACGATAAGAAGAGGAATATCATGTAACTTAGGTTCATTAAATATTGCAACTGTTATGGAAAAATAAAAAGAATAAAAAGAAGCTACGAAAGCTGCAATTGATTCACTTACAATGGTTTCAGATTTAACAAACATTGATGTTGTTCCGACAATAAAAAAAGCAAATGAGGAATTACATTCTGTAGGACTTGGAGCAATGAATTTACATGGATTTTTAGCTAAAAATTTCATTATGTATGAAAGTAAAGAAGCGCTTGATTTCTGTAATGTATTCTTTATGATGGTTAATTTCTATTCGTTGGAAAGATCAATGGAAATTGCAAAAGAAAGAGGAGAAACATTCAAAGATTTTGAAAAATCTGAATACGCCAATGGAAACTACTTCAATAAATATGTAACAAAAGAATACATGCCTCAAACAGAAAAAGTAAAATCACTATTTGAAGGAATTTACATCCCAACAAAAGAAGACTGGGCAAACCTAAAAGAGCAAGTAATGAAACACGGAATCTACAACGCCTACCGAATGGCAATAGCTCCAAACCAATCAACATCATACATTATGAACTCGACAGCCTCAGTAATGCCAGTAGTTGACACAATAGAAGTTAGAGAATATGGAGACAGCACAACTTTCTACCCAATGCCGTACCTAACAAACGACAACTACTTCTTCTATAAGTCAGCTTACGATATGGATCAAAAAAATATCTTGAAACTGATTTCTGTAATTCAAAGACACGTAGATCAAGGTATTTCGACTATTTTGTATACGAAGAGTACAGATAGCACAAGAGATTTGGCTAGACTTTATATTTATGCACATAGATTGGGGTTGAAGTCGCTTTATTATACTCGGACTAGGAAGGCTACTATTGAGGAGTGTATTTCATGTTCGGTGTAAGACGATAAAAAATTAAGAAATTTAGTAATATTAAATTATTATTTTGATTTCATAGATTGTATAATATATTGCGACAAACTAAAAAAATATAAAAAAACTCATGATAATTTCGTGTTAAAATGTTAGTAACGACAAAAAAACATTAACGAAAGGAAATATATCATGAGCCATAAATATTTTACCATAAACGAAAGAAATAAGCTAGAGGTCCTGCTAAAAGAAAACTACAGAATTTCTAAAATTGCTCAAGTCCTTAACAGGCACAGGGCTACCATCTACCGTGAGATAAAAAGAATTAATGGCGAATACTCTTCTGAGAATGCTCAGGCAGATGCTAATGCAAAAGCTGCCAACAAAGGAAGAAATTCAAAAATTACTCCCGAACTGAAAAATCTGATAGAGGACAGGCTCTGCAAGACTTGGTCTCCTGAACAGATTGCCGGCAGGGAACTAAAGGGAAGACTGTCTTTCAAGACTATCTATAACTGGCTGTACAGTGATTTCCTTGAAGTTTCCATGAATGTCCTAAGAAGAAAGGGGAGAAGAGCGAAAACTAAGGAGACGAGAGGAAAATTCAATATTGGGAAATCAATTGGTGACAGACCGGAAGAAGTCAAAAAAAAAGAAGTTTTCGGACATTGGGAACTGGATTCTGTAGTTTCGTCAAGAGGGGGGAGCAAAGCCTGCCTTGCAACATTTGTGGAATTGAAGACACGGTTTTATATAGCAGTAAAGATGGAAGACAGGGGCAAGGAATTTTCATGCTGGGAGGAAGTGGAGAAGATGGGAATAGATTTCTATTTTGCAGATCCATACTGCTCATGGCAGAGAGGCTGCAACGAGAACAGCAACGGCCTTCTAAGAGAAAGAAGACCGACATATCAAAGATAGATACAGAAGACTTGATAAGAACCTTAATGCTGATAAATTCAAGACCAAGAAAAATGTTTAAACTATGCAACACCGTTTGAAAAAAAATTTTTTTACACGAAATTAGTTTTAAAAACAATTGGTAAAATGTCGCAATTAATATTGCAATTTATGATTTAAAAATAAAAATAATTTAGAATATTGGAGGAATTTCGATGAAAAAAAGATTTTTTTAATTTTTTTATAAAAACTCTAGTTGATGAAAGAGAAGAATTTGATGAAAAATATATTTTAGTGGATTTTCTAAAATATTATATTATCTTTTAATACTACTACTTTCTTTTTTTATTGCTTTTATAATTTTTTTGGAATATTTAATGGAAGCGGATTTTCAAATTTTAAATATTACAATTCCAAGAGCAATGATTTTAATTGTAGAAATGTTATTACTATTTGTATCTTTTGTTATGTTATAAAGTGTTCAAAAAAATAAAAACAAATTATTATTAATAATACCATTTATTATATTTCTGGTATTACTTATGTATAATGACAACTGGTTTTTGGATTCATTGGTTATTATTATTTTTTTATCTCAATTTTTTTATTATAATTTATAGATTTTTTTAATTATTGATAATTTAAATACTCAGATTATTAAATTAAATAGTGAAAACAAAAATAAAAATATCTTTATTAAATAAAGATCTGAATATAGATTTGAGAGATAAAACTAGGGAAATTTTTCTTGAAAAAAAGTAAAAGAAAGTTATAATTTTATAGAAAAATAAAGATAATTATGAGAAATTAAAAAGAAAAACATAGAAAAAAATATACAATGAACAAAAAAATTAGAAAGAGTTGTAAAAAGATTACTATTAATTCCAATAGTCCCTTTTATAGGTAAATTTTTGTATGATTATTTTGAAAGTAATAGAAATACATTTTCAGGAATATTAACATTAGATAATATTCAAAAAAATGGTCAACATTTTCAAATGTGTCAAATTTTATATTATTTTTTTAATTATTTTATTTATGGGATTGCATTTTATCTATAAATTTTTTTGAATTACGATTTCGTGATAAGAGAAAAAAATAATAAGTGAAGTTGCTGAGTGTATTGAAATACTATATAGAAGAGAGGAAAAATAATGAATAAATTAAAAAAATAAAAAAATATTCAAAGCATTCCTAGAACAAGAAAGACCTTTAAACAAAGGAATTTTAACAAAAATTAGAAAGTAATCTTAAAACGAATTTTATTTATAATTCAAATGCGATTGAAGGTAGCACTCTTACTTTGAAAGAAACGGATGTTATTCTTCAATACGGGGTTACGGTAAAAGGGAAAAGTTTGAAAGAACATGAGGAAGTAAAGGGGCAGGAATATGCTCTTAATTTTCTCAAGGAAGTTATAAAAACAAATGAATCTTTATCGCTGAGATTGATAAGAGAGTTTCATGCTCTTGTGTTGAATGATGATATTGAGAATAGAGGGAAGTTTAAGAAAAGTAATAATGAAATTTTTGGGTGCTGGATTTGAAACTACACCTTACTATCTTGTTGAAGAGAAGCTGACGGAGTTGATTGAAAAATTTAATAGTAGTGAAAATAATGATTTGATAATGAGGGTTGCTCATTTTCATGCTGATTTTGAAAAGATTCATCCATTTATTGATGGTAATGGACGGACTGGGAGATTACTTCTGAATTTGGAGCTTATGAAAAATGGTTATCCGATTACAGTTATACGAAATGAAGATAGAGATGAATATTATACTGCTTTTGGAAACAGCACAAGTTGAATCAAATTACGAGTTGCTTGCTGATTTTTATAGAAAAGAGTGTTGAAAAATACTTTTTGGATGTATTATAAATATTTTGATGAAGACACAAAAAAATGAAGTTTGAAGAATATTTAAAAAAAGAACGGAATTAATCCGAAGGAAGTTTATCAAAAGAGATTTGAGGATTATCCAGAAACAGAGAGGGATTTTTCCAAGAGATTGGGATAAATAGTTAAATAAAGGCAAATGTTATTTTATAAAAAAATCTAAGCAAAATGAAAGTTTTTTTACATTTGACAAATATCAAAAATATAGAGTATAATAATTTTAGTGATCGTACTACAAGAATAACCCACTTAATTGTGCGTTGTTGTAGACTGTAGAAAAAAGCTCTTTCAATTTTGATAGAGCTTTTTTTTGCATTTTTGAGATAAAAAGGGGGAAAGGGAATGGACAAGCCATTTAAAAACTTTTTAAGGAACAAGTTGAGATTTTAAATGGAGAAAACGGAGGTAAATTACGGGTAAAAACTGATGAGAAAAAACAATTTATTGTTTAATGAGGTATAATTATTATTCCATCATAAATTTTTACAAAGAACCTTTTTTTAAAAAGGGAAAAAAATTTAAACGGAAATGATATTTATAAATCGGGAGTTCATTTTAATCATTTGAAAGCATTGTATGATTTTTGATAAAAGTTTGAGAATGTTGTTTTTTTGATGTTTTGACACAATTGGAAAGAGCTTTTTAAAAACAGCAATTGCATATTATTATTCGGAATGTTATGCAAATAAAGAAAGTTATTTGGAACTTAATAATTATTATGTTGGAGTTAGAAATGAAAATATACATCTCATTTCACATTTAGTAAAAAAACTAAATTTTTTTAAGAAATAACAAAAAGCAATAGTATAATAAAGCATTATAGTACAACAAAAGACAACATACCATTTTTGGATAGTAATTAATTTTTTTACATTTGGAGAGATGAGTAGATTTTATTTGATTTTTGGAACATAGAATATAAAAATAAAAATAATGAGTCATTTTAGAAATTTATAAAAAAAGAGTATTTGACTCTATCTAAATTAAACAATAATTTCATAAAAACTTTTTTTACGTGCAAGTTCATTATTTAGAAACATAGCGGCACATAATGAAAGAATGTATGATTTCTCATCAAAAAAATATTGTAAATATAAATAATATTATAGGTATAACAAATAATAAGAAACAAAAAAATTATTTACGATATACGAGGGACTTAAATTGTTTTTTTATCAAAAAGAAGAATATGAAAGTCTAACGAAAAAAATTACGAGAATTATTAAGGTTACTTGAATTTAAACTAAAGGACATTATAGATATAAATGATATTTTTATAAAAATGGATTTTCCAAAAGATTGGTACAAATAGAAATTAAAAATTGTGATAAACTAATTGATTAGTAAAAATATGAGGGTTAATTGAGAACGCAAATTGATAAAACAAACTTATCAAGAAAGGAAAAATAAAAAATGGAAAAGAAAATATACGAAGCAGTAAACTGGAATACCCCTGAAAATGATTATGTGGAAACTTTTTGGGAGCAAAATATAAGACAATTTTGGATTGATACGGAGTATGTGCCTTCGAGGGATATTGATAGTTGGAATGCGTTGAAACCTGAAATGAAATTGGCTTATTTACATGCACTTGGAGGGCTTACAATGCTTGATACGTTGCAAAGTCATACTGGGATGCCTAAAATTATTGACCATATTGATTCATTGCAAAATAGATCGGTACTTTCTTATATGTGCATGATGGAGTCAATTCATGCGAAATCTTATTCAACAATATTTACAACTGTGGCATCGACTAGAGAGATAAATGAAACATTCAAATGGGTTCAAGAAAATCCTCATTTACAATACAAAGCTAAAAAAATTGATGGCTATTATCAAAAGATGAATAATCCTGAGGCTTCAAGACGAGATACCGCAATGGCTTTAGCAGCTTCAGTTTATTTGGAAACTTACTTATTTTATAGCGGATTCTTTTTACCACTTTGGCTTGCAGGACAAGGAGAAATGGTTGCAAGTTGTGATATAATCAAAAAAATTATTGCAGATGAATCAATTCATGGAGTATTTGTTGGATTGCTATTTCAAGAATTATATAATTCGTTTGATGAGGAAACTAAAGAAGGAATAAGAAGCGAGTTGAATACGTTGCTTTATGAATTGTATGAAAATGAAAGCAGATATACTGATGAAGTGTATGGAGATGTTGGACTTACAGGAGATGTAAAAGAGTATATTCGTTACAATGCAAATAAGGCCCTTATGAATTTAGGATTTGAAGAAGAATTTGAAGTAAAAAAATGTAAATCCAATTGTGCTAAATGGATTAAACGTGGAAACAACTCAGCATGATTTTTTTCTCTAAAAAAATCTACAAACTATGAAAAAAAGCGTTGGAAGTTGTTCATTTACATGATGATGACTTTAAATTTGATGATGAAGATGCAGATGAATTGATTTAAATTTAAAAGATGAGTGAAAATGGAAGTTTTGACTAGGGGCTTCCATTTTTTTGAAAAAAATATTTAATAAAAAAATTTTTGAAAAAAAGAGAAAAAATATAGTGTTTGTAGAAGTTAAAGTAGTTTATCTATTAAAATAAAGAATAAAAAAATATTAATAATCATTGTAAAAATACAGTGGTTATTTTTTTATTATTTGAAAATAGGGAATATGATAAATTGGCACAAATTTTGAGGGAAAAATGTGGATTACTATTGACTTTGGAAGTTTTTTTAGGTTATCCTTAGATAAAAATACAAACAAATTAAAAAAATAAATATCAATATAATAGTTGATATAAGAAAAGAATAAGACTGATATTAAAAGAAAAGGAGAAAAAAATAAAGATGGCGAAGATACTGATAGCGGGAATTGGCGGAGGAAAGAAAGAAAAAGGCAAGGGATATAATTTAGCGGATTATTATATTGATAATGAAAAATAATTTATATGAAGATAGAACATTTATTACTTCGGTACTAGAGGAGCATTATAAAAATAGATAAAAACAATATACATTGGTACAGTTGGTTCAATGTGGGATGAACTATATTTACATTATTCAACAGGTGAATTAAGTTTAGAAGACGAAGATTACATGGATGAATTGGAAAAATACAATTATAAATACAACTAAAGATTCAGATGTTTCAGAAATTAATATAGAAAAAAATTTAATAAAAAAAGTTTGAAGGGAGAGTTAAGGCAATAATAATGAAATTTGGGATTAATGAAAATGAAATTTTTGAAAAATTTTAATTTAGTAATGCAAATTGATGAAAATGTTGAGTGATGGAGATGAAGTTTACATTGATATAACTCATTCATTTCGTTCAAGTGCTATGTGGATGTTTTTTTAATTATGAATTACATAACTGATGTTCTTGATAAAAAAATAAATATTGTAAAAAAATTACATATGGTATGTTTGAAGCAGGTAGAGATATTCCTAGAGAAAAATAATAGACCTAAAAAGAGCACCTATAGTTGATTTGAAGCGCTTTTTATGATTTGATGAAATGGATAAAGGAAGCAAATGAATTTAAAAAAATTATGGAAATAGTTATGGTTTATTAGAAATAATGGAAGATAAGGAAGTTAAGAATAGTATAAAAAGATTTTTTTCTGATGGACTGAATTTAAATTATGTTGGAACTATAAAAACAAAAATATACAATCTTTAGGTAAATTACGTGATCAAATAAATATGTTAGAAGGTCCAAGGAAATTAATAATACCAAATGTAGTTGAGAATTTTTTTAAAAACATTTTAAAAAAATCAGAAAAAGATTATGAGATACTTTTAGAACTAGGTAACTGGTATTTTAATCAAAAAAATATGCTATGGTTGCAATTAATATAAATGAAAGTATAAGAAATTTTGTGATTGATATATTTGGATTAAATAATTGTGAAAAAAAGCATAGGTTTGAAAAATAAAGGATCATTTTTATTATTCTCAAAGAAAAATTAAACAGTATAAGACATACAAATGAATTAGAAAAAAAGAACATAGACTGTGTAGAATTTTATTTAAATCTCAAGAAATAAGAAATGATATTTCACATTCTTTAGGCAAAAAGAATTCAAGTAAATAATGATATAAAAATATCTAAAAAGATTCTATAGAATTTTTGAAAAACTGTAATGTATGATAAAAAAATTTATTAACTATTATGAAAAATAAATATTAAAAATATACTTTTAGAAAAAAATAAGAATATTAAAAATTATTGTATAAGGAGAGGATACGAAATGGAAAAAAAGGAAAAATCGAGAAGAGTATTTTTTTAAGTTTTTTTAGGGTTAGGAAATCCTGAAATAGGTTATAGAGAGAGCAGTTATATTGATAAAGACAAAAAAATAAAAATTAGTAAAAATGTGAAATATGTACAAAAATGCAGTAGTTGAAATTGAGGAAAAATAATTTTGATGAAAAAAATATATTTTTTTGCACAGAGGAAGTTTTTAAAAAAAGATTTAATGAATTAGAAAAAGAAAAAAATTATAAATACAAAAAGTATTGAAATTGTAAAAGGAAAAGATGAGGAAGAAATATGGGCTATTTTTTTCAGAAAAATTTATGATGTTTTAGAAGAAAAACGATGAAGTGACTTTTTGATGTAACACATAGTTATAGATTTTTTTACCTATGCTGGGACTTTTACTTTTTACAACATGCAAAAATTTTTTTAAAAAAATATAAAAAGTGAAAAAAACTATGTTATGGTGCTTTTTGAAATGAAATATATGGCAAAAAGATGATAATGATAACGAAATAGAAGTAAGTCCAATTATGGATTTTACTAGCTTTTCAAAAATTACAAGATTGGTCTTTGTCAGGATATTCTTTTGTAAAAAAACTGGAATGGCAGAACATTTTTTTCAGCTTTTAGCAAAGAAAGAATTCAAATCTAAATCAAAAAGATGTAGATATGGATAAACTTAATTTTGGAAATGTTTCAAAAAAATTAGAAGACATAGCATTAGATATATATACAAATAGGGGAATTAACATAGTAGAAGGTAAGAAAAATAAAAAAATATTAGAAAAAGAAATGGAAAAAAATGAAGAAAGATTTGTATCCTCCATTTACTTTAGTTATTGATAAGATAGAAAAAAAGATATTCATAATTTTAAAATTAAAAAAATGTAAATAATGTTTTTTTATGCTGTAGAATGGTGTATTGAAAAAAACTATTTCAACAGGGAATTACGATGTTACAGGAAGGATTAATAACATTCTTATTAGATAAAGTGAATATTGATTACACAAATAAAAAAATAAAAGGGAAGAATTTTCAAATTTTATAGGTCTTGAAAAATATAAAAAGAATATTCAGGAGATATTAAAAAAATGCAAAATATAGTAAAAAAACTAAATGAAAGAAAAAAATAGATTTTTCAAAAAAACTAAAAATCTCTTTATGGTAATATAAAAAAATATTAGAAATGATATAAATCATGGTGGATTTAATCTGAAGGATAATAAAGAAAATGGAGAACCAAGATCTAAGATAGATAGTTTAACATTTAGAAATACACTAGAAAAAAATTTCAAAAAAATAAAAGAAATTGTTTTTTTGATGCAGAATAGGAAATATAAATATGGAACTAATGCTTGATAATATAAAAAAATGAAATTTTAAATATGGTTGATGAAAGTTATGGAAAAAAATAATGAATTGTTGGACTTAGTTTTAAAATTGTATTTTTTTATGAAAAATAATAAAATGACATTTGAAGAGAAATTATTATTGGAAAGAGATTATAAAAAAATATAATTCAAGAACAGGGAGAAAAAAATTTGCAAGAGAAGCTGATCTTGATAATTTTGGAATTACAAAAAAATTGTATCAGCTATAAGTTATTCGCAAAAAGAAAGATATTTTTTTCTGAGATGCCGTTTGAAAAAGGATTTAAGGATATTTAAAAAAATATAAAAAAATATTTTTTTTGTATACTAAAGAAACTATAGAAAGTTTTAATAAAAATTTCAGAAGAGATGAAAGGAGAAATATAAAAATCATTTGGTATTCAGATAGTTGGAAATACTATCGAAGAAAGTTATAAGGAAATAAAAAAATTGATTTATTCAGGCAAGATATCAAAATTAGATACTATTTTTGACACTACATTGGGAATGAAAACATTATCCACAGCAATGTATAGAATTTCATCGGAAAGACAAATTAGAGCCATTAATTGGAATGAAAAAGCAAATTTCAAAAATATATTGTAAATGATGGGGGAATAAAGAGAGCTAATGGGAATATACATTTATACCCAACTATGACTTTAAATTTTATGAAAGAGCCTATAAAAAGAGCATTTGAGCATATACACAATGATTAATGAAGCAATAGAAAAAAATGGATTATCATAATGTAGCGAAGTTTTATAAGATAACAGGAAGAGATGATACGGCATTTTTTTATAGTGAAATAAGTAAAATTTTTTTGATCTTGATAGAATGCTGGATGAGGACAGTTATAGTTTTTTTATGACAAGCTGGAAAGAATATTGAAAAAAATTTTTTAATTATGAGAGATTTTATGAAAAAGAAACGCAAAAATAAGTTAAAAGAAAGTTATATGTTTTTTTATTATTTTTTTAATTTTATATGAAGATTATGAAGATTTTTGAAAAAAAGAGATTGAGTGGTTTAGGTTTAATGATAAAGTTTTTTTGGTATAAAAAGAAAAAAAGATTTTAAAAAAAGTTTGAAGAAGAATATTTTGAATTTGATAAGGATAAATATTATTATTATTTAATGGCGAAAGGATATTTCTTATCAGGAAAAAGAAATAAAAATTTATTTAAATGAAGTAGTCAAAAAAATAAATGATGAAATTAAAGCTGATGGAATGGAAGAAGAATTTAATAATTTAGATGAAATAACAAACTATATATATGGAGATGAAGATGTTATTGATTTTGATTTTTGAAAAAGAGTTGAAAGAGGAAGCTCTAAAACTGACTTTTTGGAGAAACTTTTATAAAAAAATTCCTTGTCTTGAAGCAAAAAAATAATTTTTTTGGAAATAAATGTGAATTTAAAAAGCGAATAATATAAAAATATATACCTATTTACAAATTACTTGAAGTGGCTAATACTGAAAGAAAAATTAGGATCTAATGAAGTACGTAATATTTTAGAAAAATAGAGATAGAAAAATTAAGAAAGGAAGCTAAAAAAATCCATCTCCAATATCTAGAATTTTTTTAATGAAGTAAAAATCAGTAATAAAAAGTAATTAATGAATTGATAAAAAGAAGAAATGAAAAAAATAACAATCTTACAGGAGAAGATTTCATACTATTAAATTCACAAAAAAAGCAAATTACAGTATATTTATTTCAGAAAAAAATTTCAATGGTAATAAAAAAACCAGCGGGATAACCGCTGGTTAGACGTGAAAAAAATTAATTAGTAACCATAGGAATAATATCAATAAGAAGAATATCACGAATATTAGTAATCATAAGAATACCTCCTAAAAAAATATAAACAGTAAAGATATAAGAATTAAAGATCATTTAAAAGCATCAGTAACTAGAGTAGTAATAATAGTGGCAATAGCACTGATAATAATTGAGTTCATAAATAAGCACCTCCTTTATAATTATAATAAGAAAAAAATAAGGCAGTATGAAATTAATTATCATTTATAGCCTTGATGATTAAAGTAGCAACAATAGTAGCAGCAGCATTGATAATAATAGGATTCATATTTATCACCTCCTTTGTGATTATGTATTAATTATATACGGTAAAGATTACGAAACGAACAGTTGACTTACGAAATTAGATTAATCATTTAAAGCATTAATAACTAAAGTAACGATAAGAGTGGCAAGCATAACGAAGTACTTCCTTTATGATTTATGTATTAATTATAATATATGAGGATTACGAAAAAAATTGATTTTTTTACGAAAAATGAAAGGAAAAAAAGATAGGGAATGAAAAAAATAAAAAAAGCATTATTAGTATTTTCGCATCAATTAACAGAAAAATCAAGAAAAAGAACTAGTTGAAGAATATGGAGTAAAAGAGATTGAGCATTTGCCAGAAGAACTACAAAAATATGTGGTCAAATGTTTCAATAAAAAAAGATTATAAAGAAAAATTTAAAAAAATAAAAAGAATTTGTTAAAGAAAAATTTTGGCAAAGGAGATATAATTTTAATACAAGGCAATTGGGGATATACTTACAATCTTGTGAAATGGTCAATAGAAAAAAAGAATTAATTCCTGTATACAGTTACACTGAAAGAAATGTTGAAGAAATAAAAGAGGGGGAAACTGTAAAAAAATTAGTTATTTCAAACACGTAAAATTTATTAAATATGAATAAAATATACAAAAATATTTAAAGTAATATGATATGAAAAAAATGATAATTACTAAAAATGTGCTTGAACCCATTTAAAAATAGAACTGTTAAAAAAATTATATAAAAACTAGGGTTTAAGTAAAATAGTCATAACTTTTAAGTTTAATTTTAAGGTAGTTTTACTATAAAATAATATGTTTTATAAAAAGTGCCTTTTATGATTTACCTTTATATAAAAATTCAAAAAAACTTTGAAAAAAATCAAAAAAAGTATAGTAAAAATAAGTTTGTAGTAAGTAAAAGTAATGTATTAGTAAAGATAGATTGTATAATAAAATGCAACAAATTTTAAAAATAAAAATAGAACTCATGATAATTTTTTTATTAATTTAATTAGATTTTTTTGTTAAAAAAATTTAGTGAAAAAAATTGTTATTTCTTAAGAAATGTGGTATAAATATAGTAATAAAAAAATAAAATTAGATGGATATATATAACAATGTTAAATATAAAAAAAGGAGGAGTGATGTTTAAGTTAGAAAAATATGGAACAAGTTGTTTCCTTGGCTGGACTGTTACATGATTTTGGAAAGTTTACAAATAGATCATCAAGTTATGTAAAAAAATATAAAAAAATAAAGAATATAGAACATTTAAGCATCCTGTGTTGTCAAAAAGAATTTATATGTTTTTTTTAGAAGAAAAATAGAATAATAGAAAGTTCTGAATTGTTAGAAAATTTGAAGGAACTTGTTTTTAAAAACATCACGAAAGCAAAGAATTTAATGAAGTTAAGCTTTCAGTTAAGGATATTGAAGATAAAAAAATTACAAAGAATTGGAAATATAGTAGCAAGAGCAGATAATTATTCTGCTTTTTGAAAGAAGAGAAGAGTCTATTGAAAAAAAGATCAAAGAGAGGACACTCATTGGAGAAGAAAACCTTTAAATCCAATATTTGAAACAATTTCTTTAAAAAAATGATGAAAAACAAAAATGATTCATCATATTTTTGCATATAAATTAAATTCCCTTTAGTTATGAATCTATTTTTTTGTCAACGACTTGCAACAGGAATAGATGCGAATAATTTTAGAGGAAATAATGAAGAAGAATTGTATAAACATATATGTAATTTTTTTGATGAAATAAAAAAATATAAATAGTAGTAACTATGATGTATTTTTTTCACAATTATATTTATTAATGGAAAAATATATGTGGTGTGTAGCATCGGACACACAAACAAAAAAATATCGGATATCTCGTTGTTTGATCATTTAAAAAAAGCACTTCAGCATTAGCATTAGCTTCTTATAAATATCATAAAGAAAAATAACATATTAGAAAAATGGGAATCAGCCTAGAAAAGAAATTAAGCAATTTACAGTTTTAGTTGGAGATGTTAGTGGGATTCAGAATTTTATTTATGATGGTATAAAAATCAGAAGGTGCTGCTAAAACATTGAGAGGGAAATCTTTTTGTAAAAATGATAAGCGACGCCATAGCATTACATTTAATAAAAAGAATTTGAGTTAAATTTAACAAATATTATTTTTAACTGCTGGTGGAAAGTTTTATATTTTACTTCAAAAATACGGACGATTTAACGAAAAAAAGTAGAGGAAATAAAAGAAAAAAATTGAATGATTATTTGTATAAAGAATTTTTTTGGGCAGCTTTTTGTAAATATTGTAACTATTGAATCAAATGGTAATGAAATAGCTAGAAATTTTACTAAAAATTCTTGAAAAGGGGAATAGAAAATTAAATTGGCAAAAAGATAAAAAGATTCTTTAATCAAATAAAAAGAAAAATCCAATTTTTGATGTAAGATATAGAAGCGATGGAACAACTGCTCTAGATAGATTAAATGAAAAAAATTTAAGGAAATGGGAGGGGAAAATTCCAAAAAGCTAAATTTATAGGTATAAGATACAATCATAAAGAAGATAATAAAAAAACTTTTTGAAGTGATTGAAAAATATGTCTATTCAGTTTTTTTAAATCAAAGAAAGATATTGATATTTCAGGAAAAAAATGAGAAAAATAGATTTAGTAATATCTCTCAATAATATTGAAATAGTTGAAAATTATCCCACAATATTAAGATTTATTAGTAACTATGCTCCTTTAAAAAGAAAAATAAAAAAATTCATTGAAAAGTTTTGAAGATATTTCTAGTACAGCAATGGGAAATAAAAAAATAGCAGTTTATAAAGCAGATGTAGACAATTTAGGAATGATATTCAGTATAGGACTTAAGAAAAAAAGAATCTTTCAGATGAAGAATTGGAAAAAAATTAGAAGAAACTGATGAAAAAGAAAAAAAGATTATCGTTCTATCTCAAGAATTTCTACTTTAAGTAGAAATATGGAATACTTTTTTTCGTATTGGATGAATTCGATTTTTTTGAAAAAGGAAAGGTAGAAATCTATTTAGGCAACAAGATTAAGAAAGAAATAGACCTGAGTGAAATATATGTTCTTTATTCTGGAGGAGATGATTTAGTCATAATAGGTCCTTGGGATAAAATTATCTTTGTATCATATTTTATAAAAAAATAATTTTGAAAAAGTTTGTGACAGGAAACGAAGAAATAACTCTATCTGGTGGAATAGCTATTTCACACCCAAAAATTAAAAAAATAATAAATGGAATTAATGAAGCTGGAGAACTTGAAGAAAAAAATCTAAAGAAATTGACAAAGATAAAAAAATGCTCTTACTTTATTTGATAAATCATTTAAATGGGATGAATTTGAAAAAAATATTTGAGTTTTGCTGAAAGACTACAAAAAAATATATGGAAATAAAGAAGAAGGAGAAATGATTACACAAACATTTTTTTATAGGTGTTTAAATTATACAGAAATGGCCGAAAAGTTATATAAATCTTTCTTGGGAATAGATAACAACAGTAAAGCTGGAAAAAAATATTGATTTTTAATTTATTAACATATGTTTCAAAAATTTGAATATGACTATGGTAGAAATATATTACCAAAAACTGAAGGGACTTGAATCTGAAATTAAAAAAATAGAGAAAAAACTAGAAAAAGTAATAGATAATGAAGAAAAAAATAAAAATAACAAAAAAATAATTAAAGATTATAAAGAAAAAGTTGAAATAATTAAAGAATTAAGAAGTAAATTTATGGAAGAAATAGACAATAAGCAAGGTAATTTTTTTAACAAAATATATGAGAATAGTTTTAAATTATATAATTTATTTAAATAGAAAGTAGCAGGTGAAAAAAATATGGGAAATGACAAGAAAAAAACTCAAGTATATCCAAATAGTGGACAAACTTATAATAGAGATAAAGATCAAAAATAATGGGAAAAAAATATGCAGATAATAAAAAAACAATTCAAAAATCTAAAGTTGCAGAAATAATGGAAGGAATATCACAAAAAAGGTTATCGAACTGAATCAAAAGATACATTAAGAAAAGAGCTTGTTTCAACAGAAGCTAGAAATATAGCGAAAAAAATATGAAAAATAACAAATAGTCAGTTAAGAGCATTTTTTTAATGAATTAAAAAGATTAAAACAAAAAAATATAGATATAGATGAGAATGAAAAAAATATAAATAAATTACATATAGAATTATTGATATTAAAAATCAAAAATTAGAGTATAAAAAAATATGGAGAAAAAAATTACAAATGAATTTTTCTGAATTTATGGAAAAAAATATTGATATTGTTATCAAAGAAAGTACAATGCAAAGTTGCAAAGATTTTTTTTAATATTTTTTTGAAACAGTATTAGGATATATGTATGGATTAAATAAAAATTAGTAAAAAGATAAAAAAAGGAGAATAGAAATGTCAGAATATAAATTAAAAAGAAATATATAAAAATAAGCGGGAAAAATAAAGTTAGAAACAGGATTACACATTGGAGGAGATGAAGGTGTCATTGAAATAGGAGGAAATGATAATCCAATTGTAAGAGATATATCAACAGGAAATCCTTATATACCATGAAGTAGTTTAAAAAGGGAAAATGAGATATTTATTGGAATGGTATACTGGAAAAAAATAAGTAAAGATGGAAAAGTGTATGATGGAAAAAAATTTGCCAAAAAGGAAGTGAGAATGACTTGCTTTTTAAATGTATTTGGTGGAACAGCAGGTGGAAATGGAAGAAAAGGTCCTACAAGAGTAACTGTGAAAGATTGTTTTTTTAATTAAGAAATCAGAAGAAAAAAATAAAAAGAAATGAAAGAAAAAAACAGGAACAGATACAGAATTTAAAAATGGAAAAATAACATAGACAGGCTTACTTCACATGCTGTTCCAAGAAATTTAGAGAGAGTTCCAAGAAATTTAGTTTTTTTAATATGGAAATTAATTTTAAAGTTTTAAGTAAAGATAACAAAAATGAAATAGAAAAAGATGATAATAGAAGGTTTAAAAATTAGTTGAAATTGAAGGACTTGGAGGTTCAGTTTCAAGAGGAAGTGGGCAAATAAAAATTTGAAGATTTAAAAAAATAGAAAAATTTATTTAATGGACAGAAAAAAACTTAGACTTAAAATGATATAAAAATTAGGAGATTAGAACATGAATTATAGTATTTGGAAAAATATACTTAAAAACCTAAGAGTTCATTTATAACACCTATTCAGTCGGATACTTTATTTGGATCAATGATCTGGGCCTTGAAAATGATAGAAGGAGAAAAAAATTTATTGAAAAATATTATAGAAGAAACAAAAAAATTATAATCCACCTTTTTATTTTTTTCGAATCCTATAATTAATGGAAATTATCCTATTTTTTTGGAGAATTGAGTGAAGAATTTTTAGATGAAATAGATAATACTAAATTAAAAAAATTTGATAGAAAAAGAATAGAATTTTATAAAGTTATGAAAAAGAAAAAAATATTAGCAGAAGTGTATTTGAAGAACTTTTAAATGGTAAAAAAATTAGAACAAATATATTTGGAGGTTTTAGAAGGAAAAAAAGGGATTTTTTTCTACATTAGAAAAAAAGAAAAAAATCCTCGTAATTCAAGAATTAATGAAAAATTTTTTTGGAAGAAATGTTAAATGGAACAACAGATGAAAAATAAGAAAAATAAATAAAGAAAAATAAATTTTTTTAAGATAGAAGGAAGAATACGAAATCAAATAAACAGACTTGGAATTATTAGTGAAGAAGAAAATGATATAAGATTATTTGAACAAAATGAAATTAGATTTTTGAAGAAACAGAAATAGAAATTTTTTTGTAAAAAAATAAGAGATAATTTTAATATGAAAAAAATTTGAACAAGGATTAAAATATATATCTTTTAATGGATATGGAAAAAGTGCGAGTACAGGTAAAGGACAATTTGAAATCATTAAAATGCAACCAGAAAAAGTATTTAGTGAAAGAAAAAGCTAAGAATAGTTTTGTAGTTCTTTCTAACTATATTCCAAATAAAAAAAGGATAATATAGAAGTTATAAATTCTAAACTTCTACTAAAAAAACCTAAAGCATATATGACAGAAAAATCCTTTTTAAAGATTATTTTATTTGCTATACAGAGGGTTCTTATTTTTAAAGGGAATCCTGATTCAGTTAAAGGGAGAGTATTGAAAAAAATCTGAAAAAAAGATGATGAGAAAAAGTATTCAGTGTCTTATTCCTTTTTATTGTGGGAGTTGATGACTAATGAATGTAGCAAAAAAATACAATGTGAAATTAATTCCATTGACAGATATTTATATTGGAAGTGGAAAAGATATAGAGGCATATGAATATACAGTTAAAGATAAATATATGTATAGAATTGATATGTCAGAAGTTTTTTTGATAAGATGAATGATTCTGAAAAAGAAAAATTTTTATAAAAATACTTCAAGAAAAATAATTTTTTTTAATATAAGAAGTTGGATATATAATAATTATAAGGAAAAAAATGGGGATATATTTATAAAGAAAAAAAGTATCTTCTGATTTTGAAAAAGTATTATAAAGAGAAGTTAGATGATAAAAAGTCAAGAAAAATAGTCAGCTAAGTATTTCTGAATTTATCGGATATAATAATAAAAAAATATATTCCATAAGTTCAATAAAAAGGAGCGTTAAGAACAGCTTTTATATACAGTGATTTTTTTAGAAAATGAGAAAAAAATATGAAATAAAAAAAGTAGCTATGAAATAAAAAAATGGGAAAAAGAGTCTATAATCGAAAAGAGATTGATAAAGAAGCTAAGATAATGGAATCAGAGGTTTTATTGGCTGAAAAAAAGAAGACAGATATGGAAATAAAAAAAGGAGAAAAAAACTAGGCTTAGAGCCTAAAAAAAGATCCTTTCAAAAACAGTTAAAATTTTTTTGATACAGAAGAAATTGAGTTGGAAAAAAATTTTTCTGTAAATGTTCTTCAAATAAAAAGAAGGAAATTTATTTTGTGAAGTTTTAAATGGAACATACAATGAAATAAAAAACTAAAAAAAGTGAATTTTGAAAAAGGAATAAACTTTAATATTATTTTAACAGAGTATTCTTTAAAAAGATAATTCGATGATGGATTACAAAAAAATTTAGGGATAAAAAAAATTGTTGGATTCTTTAGATGATAAAAATGGAAAAATATATTAAACTTTGAAATTGAAAAAGAAAGGGAAAAAAAGACAGCTACAATCTAAGAAATTTTTTTATGAATTTTTTTAAAAAAATATTTAATAGTTTTAAGAATAAGAATATAAGTTTAGTTAGAATAGGGAAATATACAGGATTTAATGATAAAACTATAAACTTGCTAACAACAAATCCCAGTGAAAATTCAAGAACAATTTTTAGATGAAAAATAATTATCCTATGGGATGGGTCTTAATAAAAAGTAGAAGAGGTAGATATTTAATGAATAGTTTTTTTAGTTGCATTATCCCCTGTTAAAAAAATACTATTATTACAGAAGCTGATTACAGCATAAAAAAATACATGAAGCTTTTTAATAAAAATATTTCCTAAAATGGGTATAAATGATTTTAGAGTATCATCTTTTTTTGGATATTTTTTTGAAAAATGTTTTTATAGTTGATAAAGAAAAAAACTATAAAAATAATGATAACAATAAAAAAACAGAATATTTTTTTCTTCGGTCATTCAAAAATTATTTAGAAAAAGCTTTTAAATAAAGAAATTATTTTTTTATTGGTGAAAATGAGTTTAAAATAAAGGGCATAATTTCAAATGATAAAATTTGGACTGGATACTATAATTTAGAAGAAATATTGAAAAAGGATTTTGGTGAACTGACAAGTAACTTAAAAAAATAAAAAAATTGTGACACCTGTAATTGAGGAAAAAAAGTAATAAATTTATATTTGAATTTGATAAAAATCTTTTGTGAAATTTTTAAAAAAACTTTTCTGAATATTGCAACAAGAATTTTAATTGGATAAATAATAGAAAAAAATTTTCTTGTTAAAAAAAGAGAAATATTATATAAAAAGAAATAAAAAGAAATAAAAAAATTAAAAAAATTTTTATTTAGGAGAGATTGAAATTAAAAATAATAGAAGAACAATATAAAAAAATTTAATTTATGCGATATTTATATTTGCTAAATTTTTATGGAATAGGGAAATTTTCTAATTACGGATTTGGACAAATAATTATAAAAACTTTGAGTTTTATAATTATTAAATAAAAATTTTTTTAAATAAATATGAATAAAAATTTAAGGAGTTCTACTAGTGAAATACTCAATATTAAAAATTCAAAAAGAAACGAAAAAAACACTCAATGAGAGACCTAGAAAAAAATTAAGAGGCTTTTTGGCAGATAAATATAAAGAAAATGTATTATTTCATAATCATTTATCAGATGGATATAATTATTCATATCCTAAGTTACAGTATAAATTGATTATGAATACGCTTTCTGTGATGGGAATTGGTGAAGAGGTTATTGAAATAAATAAAAAAACTTTTTGAGGAAGTTGATTATTTAAATATTGATGGAAATTTTATTTTTTTGATATTCAGAAAGAGCTTGAAATATGTGATGAAGAGATAAAAATATACAGGCGATAAAAATGTATGAGTATAGATTTGTGACGCCTTATTTGCCATTAAATGAAAAAAATTATGCAAAAATACTTGAAAAAGAGAATATACATTGGAACAAGCTATTACGAATAATATATTAGAAGTTTTAAAAAGGATTAGGAATTTGGCTTGACAGAGAAAAATAAAATTTATGTATCTCAAAAATTTGGAAATAACATCAAGAGATTTAAAAAAATGTAAATATGATAGCGTTTATTGGGAGTTTTTTTATACAAACATGAAATTTCCAGATTACTTCTCACTTGGAAAAAAAGAAAAAAAGTTTAGGTTATGGAATGTTTGTGAAAGTTAAGAAATAAATTTTTTTATAAAAAAATAAAAACGAAATATACTGATGAAATTTATGGAGATTTAGTTTATGAAAAATTATAATATCGCCAAGCAAAAACTAAAAAAATTAGCAATTTAGCAATAAAAGATAGTGGCTCTTTAACTGAAAAAAAGAGCCTTTTTATCTAGAAATAACAAATGAAATTATTGAAAAAAATAAAAACCTTTTCTGTGATGGAAATTGAGAAAAAGTTTAAATTGAAAAAAATGAAAAAGGCACAAAAAGTTATTGGAATTTTATAAAAAAATTATGAAAAAGAGAAAAGCGGAAATGCTTTTAGCAAGCTATACTGGTGTTGCGTATAAGGCTATAAAGATTGAAACACTTGATAAAAAAATGATTTTGAATATTTGGAATCGCATCTGGTTATTTTGTCTGCTTTGTATGGGGTTTTGACGCCTTATACAAATGTGAAGGAATATCGGCTTGATATGACAAATTCAATTTTTTTGAAAGTAAGTCGCTTTATGAGGTTTGGAAATCAAGTGTAAATGAATATTTTGAAAAGGAAGATATTATTTTAAATCTTGCCTCAAAGGAATATTCTAAACTTATAAACCCTGATAAATTAATTGATTTTTGAGTTTTGGGAAGATTCAAATGGGAAATTAAAGCAAGTGAGTACGAACTCGAAGAAAAATGCGAGGCTTTTACTTTGAATTATATTGTGAAAAAAATAAGATTAGTGATGTGATTGAGAAATATTATTTTGGATGGGTATGTTTTAGTGAGGAGATGTCGGATGATAGAAAATTTGTTTATGTGAAGAAATATGAGTTGAAAAGAGGAATTTTTATTTTTCCTCTGTGAATAATAATGAAAATTGTTGATGAAATATAGTATACTGGATTAAGAAAAATTAGAAGTTATAAAATTGTAGATTTTAAATTTTGTAAATGGAGAAAAGATGATAAAATAGATGTAGAAAAATAAATAATTGGGATATAATAAAGAGACAGGCATCTCAGAGTAGTCTACGAAAATATTTTAACAAAATTGACGTTTTACTTTGTTTCTAAATTTTAGAGTCATAAAGGGAGTTCAGTACAGATCTTTATATTTATTATAAGAGATAAAGGTGGGAATTTTAGTTTTCAAACTGAGAAGAATAAAGAAAAGAAGTTTTGAGTATGAGAAAGAAGAAGAAGGTTCTATAAAGTTTATATTTAATAAAAGTTTTGTATCGAAAAAGATTTTGAAAATGAATCTAAAAATGCTATAAATATAATATTTTACCAAAAAATTGAAAAAGCCTATGAATTTTTAGAGTCAAAAAGAATAAAGGAAATTAGTGATATTTATATTTATTATAAGAGATAAAGGTGAAAATTTTGTTTTAAACGAAATAAAGAATAGTTTTAAGAACAGGGAAGAAGAAAGTTTTATAAAGTTCTGTTTTGAATAAAAAGTTTTGTAAAAATTTAGATTTGAAAAATAATTCAAAATGGTATAAAGAAAATATTTTACCAAAAATTGGAAGAAACTTGTGCAGATTTTTAAAATCTAAAGAAGATAAAAAGCTAATCTTTGAAAGAATATTTAGATAAACTAGATAAAGAAAAGAGATTTTGAAATAGAAAAGAAATTTGATAAAGATTTAATAAAAAGATTAAAGGAAAATAGAGTTTGCCTAAAGAATATTTACCAAATAAACTTTTTGTTTATAAAGAATATTTACTAAATCGACTTTTTCATTATGAAAATTATATAAAGGAGATTAGAATAGACATGAATTGTTATCGTTAATGGGAATAGAAGTATGTCCGTATTGTCAAAGAAATTATATTAGTAATTATGAAGGTTATGAAGAAAATAATACGAAAACTAAAAACAACAGCACATTTAGATCTATTTTATCCAAAAGCACATTATCCATTTTTAGCTTTGTCTTTATATAACTTTATACCTAGTTGTCAAGTTTGTAATAGTGTATTTAAAAAGCAAAAGAAGTACAAAATTCTATTTATCTGTATGAAGAAGGTTTTTGATGAATTAGGAGTAAAATTTTAAGACTTCAAAAAGAAGCTATATATGAAATTTTAGGAGAAAAAGGATTCCGATTTTTCAATAGAAATTGATTGTGAAAAATCATTGAAGATGAAAGAAAAGGAAAAAACAAAGTAAGAAAGAGTATTGATAATTTAGGATTAGATAGAGTATATGAAAAATCACATAATCAGTATATTCAAGATTTTATTATATACTGTTGAAAAGTATCCAGAAAAATTATTTAGAAGCTAGTGTAGAGATGTTTGAAAATGATAAAGACAAGAAAAACAGCTCGAAGAATATTTTTAAAGATATTGTGAAAGAGCCATATAGAAAAAGGATAGAAAATGGAGAGCCTTTTGGCAAAATTGACTAAAAGATATTTTAGAAGAATTTTGATATAAAAATTTAAGGAGGGTATGGAATGTTTCCAATATATATGTGGGTAAAATCATAAAAGGGCTGGAAAATTTTGGAAATTACTTTTTGATAATAATTATGAAATCAAATTTATGAAAACGGAAGGAACATTAGAAATTAATAAAAAATGAAACTGAGTAAATAATATAGAAAAATTTTTATTCTATTGATGAAAACAATAGTAAATATAGATAGTGTTAATTTGTTGATTGGGAAAAATGGGAGTGGGAAAGACAAAAGCTAAAGTTATTACGACTAATGAAACATAGACTCCAGGAGACTGATGGATGAGAACTTTTTCAGTTTCATAAGAAGAGCTAGACTTTATCTCAAAGTTGTGATGTAGTATTCATCAAAACTCAGATTATTTTATTATCTACAAAAGATTTTGAGAAATGAGAAAAGGAGAAAAGTTTATAATTGAAAATACTAGTAATGATAGTTCTATCAGATGAGGAAGAAAAGATTGCTGATAGAAATTACAATACTGGGAGATGGCAAAGATTTTGATTTATTTGATAATGTATGATAAGTATAGTGACAATGATTTTATATATATGGACGATTAAAATATAGTATTAAATATTCAATCAAAAGAAAAAGCTTATACGTATTTAAATAATCAGAATAAGAATTAAGAGATTTTGAAAATGCAAGAATGATAATGTCTATAGAAGACGATGGGTATATATGTATATCAGAGTATTTAGTACTATTGAAAAATATTTTAACAAAATAATATTGAAGACTTGTATATAATGATAGCAAATATTATTATGATTTGATGAGATTGTATAAAACAAGAAGAGAAGAGACATTAAAGATATTATTTTTAAAAAATTATTGTAATGAACTTTTTCTTAAGAGAAATATTTATAGAAATTCAAAAATAACAGAAGACATTATTGAAAAGAGAAAAGAAAAATATAAAAGATAGGAATATTAATGAAATATATTTAAAAATTATCAGAGAGATAGGGTTAGAAAAATTTTTAGAAAAAGATTTCTATGATGATATAATTAAAATTAGCCAAAAATATATCAGAGTTTAGTAAAGAATGACAAAATTTAGTAAAGATAACTCGATATTGAAGATGACAAATTAGCGAAACTTTATATCAATAAATATAAAAATGATAAAAGACATAAGAATATTTTTAGAATTTTATGATACATTTATAATGTCATCTTCTAAGACGTATAGATAGATTAAAAAAGAAATTTAGAGGAGATATATTGAAAATAATCAATTAATGTAGAAGCGTTTGAGTGCAGGAGAAAAAGTCAAAATTAAAATATTTTTCAAGTATTTATGGACTTCTAAATAGGAATTTAAAAGATAAAAAATACATTACACTTTTTATTTGATGAAGCGAAACCTATCTACATCCTGAATGGAGTAGAAGATTTTATATGAATTAATAGAAGAATTAGAAAGATATGAAAGATAAAAAGTTTAAATTGATTTTTGCAACACACAGTCCTTTTTTTAATAGCAGATGTTTTGGCAAAAGACTGTATTTATTTAAGTAAAAATAAAAAAAGGTAAAAATTCAGGCTGAGATTAAAGAGGATATGAAAAACTTTTGGGGCTAATATTATTGATTTGTTTAAGAATACTATGTTTTTAGAATCGACTTTTGGGAAAATTTGCTACTGAAAAGATTAAAGGGAGTGGTAGATAAAATAGAAAAGCTGAAAAGTATTCGGATATAAAAATCTGAAGTTGATTTTTATAATAGATGAAATTGGAGAAAAGTTAATTTCTAATAAGTTAAAATCAATGATTAAATCAAAGTTTGAAAATAAAGATGAAGAAAAAGCTGAAGAATATTACAGAAAAATAGAAGAATATCAAGCAAAACTAGATGAATTAGAAAAAGAAAATAACAGGAATTCTAAAAATAAAAATACAAATTTATAATAAAATTACACCTTCCATTGTAACAGTAACTTTAAAAATTACTCTAAAAAGGAAGGTGTTTTATAGTTATTAAAATTTATTAATTCAAAAATTTACCCTTTCACAAATCCCCAAATCTTAACTAACGCCAATAAAATCGTAAGCAATACAATAATCGAAGGGCCTGATGGAATATTCAGCGTATAGGAAAAATATAATCCTGATAGTATTCCAATAAATGAGAAAATTATGGATAAAATTATGATTGTTGAGTATTTTCTTGCGAGTGAGGCTGCGATTGCCTGTGGGATTGTCAGGATTGAGATTATTAGGATGATTCCTATTGTTTTTATGTTTATTATTATGACGGAGGATATTAGGATTATCATAAAGTAGTTTATGAAGGTTACTGGGACGCTGTGGATTTTGTAAAAGTTTTCATCAAAACTGGTGTAGACGATGCTTTTGTAGAAGATGATGAAAAACGTGATTGTGATGATGTCCAGTATTAGCAGTAAAATTATGTTCAGGCTGTTGGATAAAAGGATATTTCCGAATAAATAAGTTGACATATCGGACTGATAGCCTGGTGTCAAGAAGGAAAAAATAATTCCAATAGCCATTCCCATTGACATAACGATACCTATTCCCAAATCACCGTCAACATGAAGAGTGTCTTTTAAAACCAAAATCAGCACACCTGACAATATTGAGAAAATCAGTCCAAAAAATAATGGATCTTTTATTGGCAAGTTAAAGAAATAAATCAGGTAAATTCCTATTCCGATACCGCCGTAAGAGGCGTGGCTGATACTTGATGAAATAAAGACCATTTTTTTATTTACAATATAAGTTCCTATTATTCCGCAGCATATACTTGAAAGAAGCCCTACAATAAGGGCATTTCTCATAAAAAGTATATTCAAAAAAATTTTTTTATAAATTCCATATTTCTCCAATCTTTATTTATTTTTTTGTTTTTTTATTTTATTTATGTGAGTGTAAATAAGGATTGCTGCACACATAATCTTCTTTTTCAAAAAACACGGATATTACCTTCCACGACAAAAAAATTGAATCAATATAATCATAAATTTTTTTCCAGTTCATGAGAAATTACAACTATTGTCGAGTCTGATAACTTTCTTTATTTTTTTTCAAAAAAGTTTAAATTCAAATTCCTTATCCAGAAATGATTCTGGCTCATCTAGAAAAAAATAAGTTCTGGCGAAGAGATTAAGGCACGTGCAATTAAAGCTCTTTGAAGCTGCCCTCCAGACACTTCATTTATTAGTTTATTTTTTTCAAGTGAAAAAAATATCAAATTCCTTTAGCAATGTTTCAGCCTGTTTTTTTTTCTTCCTTATTAAATTTTCTAAAAAGATTTTTTTATTAGTTAGTCCTGAAATTACCAAGTCAAAAAAATATTAATTGGGAAGGAAGTGTCAAATTCCCTTATTTGTGGAAGATACCCGATTTTGTTATTATTTGTAAAAAACTTAATACTGCCAGAATTTTTCAAAAAAATCCAAGCATAATTTTTGACTAAAGTTGATTTTTCCGCCACCATTTCTTCCTAGAATTGCCACGTTCTTTCCTTTTAAAAAAATATCCAAATTAATATCATTTAAAAATATAATCGTTATTATATTTAAAAATTAAGATCACGTACACTTACAAGTTTTTTTTATTTTGTTCATTAGCCATTAAATTTTTTTATCCTTTCGTTTTTTTCTTCTCATTCTGTTTTTGCTAAATAAAAATTTTTTAATCTAGATAATCAACAAATTGTTTTAGATTTTTCAAATACATTTTTCCTTGTCAACATTAAATTCAGCAACTTTCGAGTTAGGAATTTCTTTTTGAAATGGCTTCAGCACTTTGTTTCGGAAATTGAGGCTGAACTAGGATTGTAGTTACGTTGTGTTCTTTTTGCTTCATCAATGATTTCTCTTAATTTGCTGTGCTGACGGCTCTTTTCCTTCCTGTTCGATTGAAATTTCTTCAATGGCATAATTTTTTTAGGAAATAGTTTAATGCAGGGTGATAAATCATAAATGACTTTTTAGTTTTTTTGAAGCCATTTTTTTGAGAAAGTTCTGCTTTTTACTTGGTTAAGTTCTGTAATGAAAGCATTGTAATTTTTTTCAAAAAGTTTCTTTTTTTGTCTGGGTAAAGTTTTGACAATTCATTTTTTTATATTTTCAGCAACTTTAGGCATCATATCAAGTGAAAAACCAAACATGTGGATCAATTCCTTCATGTTCCTCATGCTCGTGTTTCTCATTTTTTTCCCATGTTCGTGCTCATGTTCATGGTCATGATCTCCTTTGATAAACAAGTTTTTTTATCAACACCATCTAAAAACATTAACAATTTTATTTTTTTATCATTCAAACTATCAGAAATAGTTTCTTCAAATCCTAGCATATCATAAGTAAAAAAACACTTTTGAATTTTCCAAAATTTTTCAAGTCTGAAGGTTTTGGTTCAAATAACTCATGATTCATATTCGGTTGTACAATTGAAATAACTTCAAAGTCATTTCCCGCAATTTTTGAGCAAGCCATTTTAGAGGTGGCACGCTTGTCACAATTTTTTTCCTTTGTTCCTGCAGTTCCTTGCTCTTTTTTTAGTTTCTGATTTATTTCACAAGAAAAAAATAAAACAGAGCTGATAATAAAAAGTAATGATAATAATTTTTTTCATTTTAATTCCTCCTATATGTAATTTTTGTAAATCATAAATTTAATCACAATCGTTGCATTTTTCCTTTAAAAAAATCGAAAGATGTGATAACAGTGAAAAAGCCTCGTTTTTTTAATTCGCTTTTTTTCCTTTTCTGTTTCTTCATTTGAAAAATTCTGGTACAGTTTCAATATGCTTGCAAGAATCACAAATAAAAAAATTGGCATTTTCCTCTTTAAAATAATACTTTTTCATTTTCAAAATCAAACGAAAAAAATATAATTATTTTTTTCCAAAAAAATCTAAAGCCCGATAAACAGTCGATAAGTCAAAAATCCACTTGAGACTTCAAAAATTTTAGCATTTACAGGCGTACTGGAAGATTGCACAAGATTAAGCACTTCCTGCCTTTTTTTTGTCAATTTCATAATAACATCTCCTAAAAAAATGTTTTTGATTTTGCAAATCATTTGCAAATATATTTAATTATATATCAAAAATGCCCATTTGTCAAATGAGCAATTCTTCATATTTTTTTATACAACCACAACAACTTTCCCATTCGCCATATTTCCTTCCAAAAAATTCATGTGCTTTTGCGATTTCATCCAATGTAAAAAAACTTTTTGAAATTTTAGGTCTTATCGAGTGTCTTTCAAGAAAAATCAAACATTTCATTAACTGTATCTTTATTGACATTTGTACTATCAAATGAAGTTAAATACGACTCTGAAATAATATCAACCAACGGCTCAAAAATCTTCAATTATCCATCCACCAAGACATCCTGTCATACAGACGATTCCACCTTGCTTTACTGATTTTAGTGACGATTTCAAAGTCGGTCTTCCAATTAATTCCAAAACTTTATCCACGCCATCTGGGAATAATTTTTCTCAAATTTTTATCAAAATTTTCATCTCCAACAATCACTTCATCTGCACCTTTTTTTCCTTCAAAAAAACTGCTCTTTTAGATGCACTTCTGCTCGTAGCAACAACTTTTACATTGATAGCTTTTGCCAACTGAATAGCTGCTAATGCCACCGACCCTGTTCCACCTCGAACTAAAAGTGTTTCTCCTTCCTTTAATTTCAAACTTTTAAAAAGTGAGCCATATGCTGTATAATAAAGTTCTGGATATGCTGCAATTTCTGACCAGAAAATATTTTCTTCTGTAATTTCCAAATTTTCTGAAAATTTTTCTTTTAATTGCTCCTTATTTTTTAACTCGATATTATCAATATTCTTGAAGAAACTTTTTTTCATTAGGCAATCTATAAACTTGATTTTTTTCAGAATCAAAATATATTCTGCATAACTTCCATCAAATTTTCTTCCCATTCCATTCATCATTGAAAAAACTTTGTCACCTTTTTTAAAATCGCTGTTAGACGGATCTTCCACAACGCCGACACATTCAATTCCAATTACTCTAGGAAGTTTTACTGATGGCGAATCTCCTTGACGAGTAAAAATTTCTGCTCTATTTATACCAAATGCCTTTATTTTCACAAGAATCCAGTCCTCTTTCACTTCTGGAATTGGAATATTTTTTATTTTCATTTCTTCAGCACTGCAAGGTTTTTCAAGCACCATTGCTTTCATAAATTTTTCTTTCCATAAATTTTTAACTTCCTTCCTTTTTGTTTTTTTATTTTTTTAAAAACATTTTTATCATTTTTTTATAAAAAAATATTTGACTTTTTATATTACTATATGGTAATATAAATTTACGATATAGTAATATTTTTATATGAAATATATTATCATATAGTAATAATTTTGTAAAGGAGGAAAATACTATGAAATCAAACTCTGGATTTTATATAAGTAGAATAAAAACAAAGTAAATACTAGACTTTTGAATAAATTTTTTTGGCACAAAAAAATATAACGGCGTTTAATGGGGAACAAGGTCGAATTTTTGCATGTGCTTTGGGGAAAAATGATGGGATTAGTAACAGAGAATTGTCGAAAAAAATCTGGTCTTGCTATGAGTTCACTTACAACGATGCTTGAACGGATGGAAGAAAAAATTATTGATACGAAAAATTTTGTCCGACTGATAAACGGAAAAAGTTTAATTTTTTTTAACGGATTATGCTAAATCTTTGAAAAGTGAATATGATGAAATTTCTGATAAAATGACTAAAATCTCTTTTGAAGGAATTTCAGATGAGGAGAGATTGGCTTTTGAGGCGACTTTAGAAAAAAAGTTTTGTATAATTTTGAAAAAGCTGAACAGGAATTTAATAAAAAAATAATTTAAAAATACTGAACAAAAATTTGAAATTTATAAAAATTTATAAAAAAATTTATTTGGTATTTAACTGGAGGTAAAATGAATGATAGAATTTATCAATGTTGGAATGACTTATCCAAATGGGAATATTGGATTAAAAAAATATAAACTTGACTATAAAGGAGTCTGAAATTACGGTTTTTTTATTGGACCATCTGGGAGCGGGAAAAACTACGCTTTTTGAAAAATGATTAATCGATTGGAGGATAATACGACTGGGGAAGTGAAAATTAATGGGAAAAAAATGTAAAGGATTACAATATTCACAAAAATGCGTTGGGATATTGGATATGCTTTTGCAGCAAGTGGCACTTTTTCCGCATATGACAGTTGAAGAAAAATATTGCGATTGTGCCTGAATTGAAAAAAATGGAAGAAAAGAAAAAAATTGATGCGAGAATTAATGAGTTATTAAATATGGTTGGGACTTGAGCCTGAAAAAAATATCGAAAGAGAAACCCTTCAGAATTATCTGGTGGAGAAGCACAAAGGGTTGGAATTGCAAGAGCTCTAGCTGCTGATCCAAAAAAATTATTTTGATGGACGAACCATTTAGTGCATTAGATCCCATCACTCGTGCAAATTTACAGGAAGATGTGAAAAAAACTTCAGAAACAAATTCACAAAAACAATTGTTTTTGTAACTCACGACATTGAGGAAGCATTTTTTTATTGGGAGATAAAATTTGTATTATTCAAGATGGCGAATTAGTTCAATCTGGAACAAAACACGAAATAATATCAAATCCTAAAAAAATGATTTTGTGAAAAAAATTTATAGCTATCAAAAAAAGAAAGAAGGTGAAATTTATGAATAAATTAATTTTTGACTTTTTTTAGAGAAAAAAAAAGACGAACTTTTTAGTGGAATTGTGGAGCATATTCAAATTTCTTTTTATTGCACTAATAATCGCTCTTATTATCGCCATTCCACTAGGAATTTATTTGAGCTATCATAAAAAAATTAGCAAATATTGTTATTGCGATTAACGGCGTTATTCAAACTATACCGTCTTTAGCAATTTTAGCACTTCTAATTCCTATTGTTGGAATTGGGAGAAAAACCTGCTATAATCGCTTTAATACTTTACGCTCTGCTTCCAATTTTACATAATACTTACACTGGGATTACTGGCGTGGATCCAATGTATATGGTAACTTCAAGAGCTTTTAGGAATGAATAAATTTCAGCAACTTACAAAAAGTTCAGCTTCCACTGGCTATGCCTGTAATAATGACAGGAGTTAGAACGGCTGCAGTTTTGATTATTGGGACTGCTACATTAGCTTCACTTGTTGGAGCTGGAGGACTTGGAAAGTTGATTTTACTTGGTCTTGATAGGAATAATAACTATTTGATTTTTGTTAGGAGCGATTCCTGCTGCTTTACTTGCGATTTTATTCGATTTCATCTTTAAAGCAATTGGAAAAAAATTGAGTATCAAAAAAATATTAATTTTCCTAATTTTAATCACATTTGCGTGTCTTTTTGGGTCAATTAGCAGTTTTAATAATACAAAAAAAGATAAATTGATAATTTCTGGAAAAACTTGGTTCTGAGCCAGAAATATTGATAAATATGTATAAAATTTTGATTGAAGAAAATAGTAAAACTTGGCGTTGAGTTAAAACCTGGACTTGGAAAAAAACTTCATTTCGTATTCAATGCTTTGAAAAAAATGGCGATATTGATATTTATCCTGAATTTTTCAGGAACTGCTGTTTTTACTTTCTTGAATGAAACTCCTGTGAATAATAATGCTGAAGATGTTTTTAATCAAGCACAAAAAGGAATGGAAACTAAATTTAAAAATGGTTATGTTAAAACCTATGAAATATAATAATACTTATGCAATCGCTGTTAGCAAGAAATTTGCCGATGAAAAATAATTTGAAGACGATTTCTGATTTGGCGAAAGTGAAAGATAAGATAAAAAGCTGGATTTACAAGAGAATTTAATGACCGTGAAGATGGATATCCTGGACTTAAAAAAATTGTATCAGTTTGAAATTCCGAAATATTAAAGAGTTTGAGCCAAAAACTTCGTTATGTTGCTGTTCAAAGTGGCGATATTAATTTGGTTGACGCATACTCTACTGATCCTGAACTTGCTCAATATAATATGGTTATTTTAAAGGATGATAAGCATTTATTTCCACCATATCAAGGTTCTCCAATGATGCGTGAAGAAAACTTTTGAAAAAAATATCCTGAATTGAAAAAAAGATTTTTGGAAAAAAATTGAGTGGAAAAAAATTTCAGATGAAGAAATGTCGACAATGAATTACCGTGTTTCTGTGAAAGGTGAGAAAGCGGAAGATGTTGCTAGAGAATATTTGAGAAATGCTGGGAATTATTAAAAAAATAAATATAAAAATTAGAAAATTAATTAAAAAAATTAGCCAAGTGAAAAATTTGGCTTTTTTTATGAAAAAAATCAAATCTATTTTCTTATTTGTTTATTTATTATGACAGATTATTGTTTAACAATACAATAAAAAATTATAGAAGAAATATCGATATTAAATTTTTTTAATTTTTTTTATTATAATAACCAAATTAAATTATCGGATGTTTATTATTATATATAAATATATAAACATTCATTATATAATATATTTATTATTTTTATTTCTCTTAATACTAACTAACAAAAATAATATTTTTTTCTGTCTGCTTAAATTACAATATAAATGCTGATTTTCATATAATAAATAAAAAAAGATTACAGTAGATCAGATAGACAGAAGTGAAAAAAATGTAAAAATAATTAATAATAAAAGAAAAAAATGACAGTCTTAATAAATTATAGTTCCTATTTTTATAATTTACAAGATTGCCATTTTTGAACTTAAATAGCAGTAGAGAGAGTTAATATAGAACTGTCATTTAAGTTGTGAATATCAAAGATTATATATTTGTTAGCATTAATTAGTTTAGTATGATCATGTTAGAGTAATTAACTTTTTAATTTAAAGGTGCATCATCAGGTCTAGGTCCTTTAGGTCTATGATTTAACATTTCTATTAATTTAGCTGCTTCATCTTTTGTAACTTTTCCGCTATTTAATGAATCTGTTAATGATTGAATTTCTGTGTCAGTCAATCTTTTTGGAGCATCTTTTGGCTTACATTTATCGTTTGGTTTGTGAGGACCTCTTCTATCTAGCATTTTTGCGATTTCGGCTCCTTCAGCCTTTGTAATTTTTCCATTGTTTAATTTTGTCTTTAATTCTTCAATTCTAGCTGGGTCAGGTTTTTTTATAATATTTCCATTTTCATCTACAAGATTTCCATTTGAATCTTTTTGTAATTTATGTGGCGGTCTACATTCATCATTTACTGTGTTATTTGTTGTAGTTGCTGTTCTGGTAATATTATTTGCTGTTGTACCTGCAAATATAGATAACGATGTTAATAAAGCGATTCCTAAAAATTTTTCTTTTTTTCCTATTTTTTTCATAATAATTCCTCCAATTTATTTATAATTTTATTTTTTTATGTCCTTTCCTTATCGACAAGAATATAATATCAATAAATTTTGACAAAAATTATGTAAAAATTTGTGTCTTTTTGTGAAGTTTTCAAAAATTTTTTTACTTTGATAATAATAAGCCAATATAATTGAATAAAAAAAGATTTTTTTTAGTATAATTAAGCAAATAAAGTATCCTAAATGTATGAAAGAGGAAAAAAATTATGTTAAAAAAATGCAAAAAAATTATATGAAAAATATAAAAAAATAAAAAAATTACAGCAGAAGATCTGAAAAAAAGCTGGAAAAATTGAAAAAAATAATTTGGGAGCAGTTGCAACGAAATTTGAACTTCTTGTGAGAATGGTGAAATCAGATAGAAGAGAGAATTTAAGATTCCAACAATGGATAAGGTAAAGATTGTGGGAGCAATTATTTATGTTATCTCAACAATTGATGCAGTGCCTGATATTTTGCCAATTATTGGATTTGGTGATGATATTGGTGTCGTAGCTTATGTGATTTCTAAATTAGGCAACTTAATTTCTGAATATGAAAAAAATTTGAAATGCAGAAGAAAAAAAGAGAAAAAGTGAAAATACTAATTGGGATAACCTGAGAGTTGTTAGTGAAGATTAATAATGAAAAAGAAATATTTTTTTCAAAAAAATTTTTTATCATAAGAGAAGAAATTGATAAAAAAATATTAAATAAAAAAATAAGAGAAAGTTTCCATTAATAACTAAAAAAATATTTAACGTACATAGCAAAGAAAAAAATTATAGAGTAGTAATATTTTTTTATATTTTTTTGTTTTTGAGTTAATTAGAAGTAAGTTGAAAAAATGGAGATAAAGCGAAGTGGAAGTGAAAAAATAAAAAAAGGAACATAAACATCGTAATGTAAATTAGGATAATTAAATTAGATAATAATAAGAGCAAAATCAATGTATAATTGACTAATTGACTAATTTTATTATTTTTTTTAAAAATTTAAAACAAAAATTATCGGACGCTATATTTTTTATTTTAATTTATATATTATATACCCTTTATACCTATATTATACACAATAACTTTATTATACTTTTAATTAATAATTATAACTATTATTGTGTATGCTTATATATTGTATTATAAACATTTAAATAATAAATATTATAATATTTAAATTAAATAAATAAGTAAAAAAATAATAAGCAATAATGAGCGAAAAAAATAGAAAAAAATTATATAAATAAAATTAAGAAAGGGAACAACAAATGAAAAAAAGAAAACTTTTTAAAAACAATTTCCAAAAGAGCAGGAATATTTGGCTAGTAAATTATATAACTATTATGAAATCGCACAAGATTATGAAATTATTAGTTTTACAGAGGAATTTTATACACCAAATTTTTTTGGAAGAAATTAGGGAAGAAATTTGGAGGAGTAAATATTATTTGTGATGGAGTTTTTTTGAGGATAGTGATAGAAGACAGATTGCATTTGTTCCTGATGGTTTTATAGATGGTAATAATAATTTTGGATTTGAGAATAATGAGAGTGATCTTTGAAAAAATTTTGGACTTAATCGAAATGAACTTCAATTTCCAAATAAATTGTTAAAGAAATATCAATAGATTCAAGATTTCAAGAGTATTTGCATAAGGATTTTTTTGGGGAAGTCTCATGGGGCTCAATGTAAGAAGAGAACTTATGGGGGACTTTGATTCTTGAAAGATGATAAAAAAAGAAATGGATTTGTGGATATATTCCAGTTTCTGAAAAAAATTTCGGATTATATTGTTTCAGAGTTGAAGCAGATTGGGAAGGCAGTTTGTGAAATTGAGATTGTGGATGTTAAAAAAATAAAAAAACGATCTTCCTAAGTATAGATATGATGATAAATTAATTATAGTTCCATCAAAGCGGTTAGATAGTATAGTTTCGACAATCACAAATCTATCTCGTACAAAAAGTAATTGATCCGATTGAAAAGGGGAAAAGTTTTTTTGTTGATTATGTGGAAGAAAAAAGATAAATCTAAATTGCTTGAAATTGGGAGTTTGATTACGATTAGAGGGTTTGGGAAAATATAAATTGTTTTTTTGGATAAAGGGGAAACTAGGAAGGGAAAGAACGGATACTTGTAAAAAAATATATTTGATTTTTTTATTTAAAAATATAATATATTGGGAATTATTCTATTTAATTATTCTATTTTTATTAAAATTAAATTATTTGTAGAGTAAAAAAATTTTTAGAGGAAATTTAAATTTTTAAATTTTTTTATAGTAAAACTGACTTAAAACTGAACTCAAAAAAATTATGACTGTAGATTTATATAATTTTTTTAGTAGCAGTTCTATTTTAAATGGATTTGAGTATAAAAAAATATAATTTTCAAAAATAACTGAGATTATATTTGTCTATAATCTAAAAAAATAAATAAGAAAGAAGGTAAAAAAATGAAAGATGTAACACCAAAAAAAGTAATTTAGAAATATTAATAAAAATGTTTGGGAATAGCGATTGGGATTGTGGCTGTGATTGCATTGCTGAAATTGGCACTTAGAATATTTTTTTATCCGTTGCGATATGGATAATTCCGATTACTTTTGATATTGTTTATTTATCAAAAAAATTTAATGACAGATATTGAAAAAAATTTATAAGAAGGGAATTTTAAATTGAAGATGGAAAAATATAAATTTTTTTGAAAAAAATCATGTAATGAGTTTGATAGAATATGAGCCTGAACTAACTGAAAAAAATTGAAAGTATTTTTGGAAATATTGTTAAAAGGCGGAAGCAAAAAAATTTGACAAATAGGAAGTCAAAGGTGCATTTGTCAGCGAGTGCGGCAGTTTTTTTAAAAAAATGAAAAAAATGCTATTTTATAAGACATCCTTATTTAAAAAAACAATTTTGTTGATAGCGGGGCATGTGGAAAAATGATGAGATGCCTTTGGATACAGCTATTCGTGAGTTTTTTTGAAGAAACGGGATTTAGTGCTGTGGTTGATAAGAAGATGAAGAACTTTGGGCTGATTGATGTTAATGTGATTGAGATTCCTGAAAATCCTTTGAAAAAAATGAGGGAGAACATATTCATATTGATTTTTCGGTATAAAGCTTGTTTGTTAGATGAAAAAAAGAGAGACAGGAAGCTGAATTGGAATGCTTTTTTTACTGGCTGAAGATGAGGCTGATGAGGAATTTAAACAGTATTATAGATATTTGATTATTGAAATATTATTTTATAGTTTTTAAAAAGAAAAATGATTAATTTTCTATTTTTCTTTCGAAGACATGATATACTAAAATATATAAATTTTTTGAATTGGTTTTTATTAGATTTGTTTCAGAAATAAAAATTCAATAAAGTAAATAAATACATAAAAAAACTTCCTTTTTTTGTGATTATATGGTAAGATAATTATATAACAAGATAAAAATAATAAAAATAATGCATGTGGAAAGTGAGGTAGATTGTGAAAAAAATTATAAAAAAATTTGAGCAAGAAAGACTTAATATTGTTGGATATACGTAAAATGTATGATTCGTATGGGTATAAAAAGGATTTCACTTCCTAGTTTTGAGGAATATGATTTGTATAATGAAAACAAGGATTTTATTGATAGAAATGTTTTTGACTGTGATGAGTCCAAATGGGAAAGTTGTTAGCTTTAAGGCCCGATATTACATTGTCAGTTGCTAAAAAAATTTCTAAGGATCAGTCTTTGAAAATATAGTAAAAATTTATTATCAGGAAAAATACATATAATCTGACAAAAATATGTGGGATATGATGAAGATGAACAGCTAGGGATTGAGCTGATTGGGAAAGAATCTACATTTTTTTGGATTTTGAAATTGTGGATCTTGCAATAAAGAGTTTGGATATTATAAATGAAAAAAAGTATGATTACTTTGTCACATGCTCGATTTATTTCTTCGATTTTTGATAATCTTAATTTAGAATATGAAATAAAGGAAGAAATTTTTGATTGTATAAACAAGAAAAAAATAGTCATGATATAAAAAAAGATACTGGAAAAATAATAAATTTATTTCTGAAAATGTAAAACAATTGATTTATAAAAATTCCTGAATTATCTGGAGATTTAGAGGATATTGAAAAAGAACTTTTGAAATATGAAGTGAATGATGATATAAAGGAAATTTTGTTTGAACTTAAACAATTAAATAATTTACTGTTTAAATTTCATAAAAAAATCAAAAATTGTATTTGATTTTTTTCTATCGTAAAAAAATTTAAATTACTACAATGGAATTATTTTTACAAGGATACATTGAAGGATTTCCAAACGTGATTTTTGACTGGTGGAAGATATGACAAATTGTTTGAAAAAAATTTGGAGTTGACACAGGAGCAGTTGGATTTGCAATTTTAACTGATAGTTTGAAGGGTTATTATAAAGATGAAGATAAAAAAATGATTTTTGAAATATTGATTGCTTATGACAATAGCGATTTTGAAAAAAATTGGTAGAAATTGTAAATGATTTTCAGGAAAAAAAGGACTTCGAGTGAGAACCGAAAAATATTGAGAATTTAAAAGAAAATGATAGCGAAATTTTTTTAATTATGATGAAAAATATTTATTTAAAAATGGAAATTTAACAAAAGATAGCAAGAAGTCTTCGACTTTTATAAGTGGGAGATGAATTGCTTTTTGTAAAAATTGAAAAAAAGGATACTCTTATGATACAATTTTTGTATAAAAATATCGAAGAGAAATCATTAATTATGAAATCTCTAAAGAAATAATTAAAAATAATAATTAAAAATAATATTCAAAAATCAAAAGGAAGTGTAATTTTATGAAATATAATTTGCATTCAAATACAGGATTTATCCAAATAAAGATCAGGAATTATTGATAAATAAGACTTTTGGTAAGACGATCATTTACGAATTTCTTTCAAAAAGAGAGCAAAGTTTCCAAGATTCAAATCCAAAAAGAATAATGTTAAAAAGTTACACGACAAATTGTGTGAATAATTCAATACGAATTGAGGAAAACAAATATTTGGTTTTGCCAAAATTGAAAAAGAATAAAAATTAAAATATCATAGAGAAATACCGAAGGATTACAAGATAAAGTCAGTAACATTGACAAATAGTAATGGAAATTACTATGTTTCTGTTTTGACGGAATTTGAAAAAGAAATTCAAAAAATGCCAAGTAATGATAAAGTAATTGGACTTGATTTTTCAATGTCTGAATTATTTGTCAGTTCTGAAAACCAAAGGGCTGATTATCCAAGATATTTTAAGATGTTAGAAGAAAAATTAAAGAAATTACAAAAATCATTATCAAGGAAAGTAAAATTTTCTAAAAAATATGAAAGGGATGAGCCAGGCATTAAATTTTGGGAAAAGTGTAGGAGATAATGGGTGGGGAATGTTTTTGAAAATGCTTGAGTATAAACTGATGTTTTTAGGGAAACAATTTTTGAAGATAGATAAGTGGTTTCCATCGTCGAAAACTTGCAGTAAATGTGGAAATATTAAAGAGGAGCTGAAATTATCAGAAAGAAGTTATAAATGTGAGTGCTGTGGAATTGAGATTGATAGGGATTATAATGCGGCACTGAATATAAAAAACATTGGAAAATTGATGTTGGAATATTAGGAAAATAAAAAGATAGGGTAGGAACTACCCGAAGAGCTTGGTAAATATATTTGGCTAACAAAAGCAGATACTTCCTAAGAAGCTCCCGCTTCTAAAAAGCGGGAGTAGTTCACTTAATGAAAAATCAATGTAAAGAATGAAAGAATGAAAGGAGCTTTTTATGATAAATATTGCTCTTCCTAAAGGAAGATTAGGAAATAAAGTATATGATTTATTTGAAAAAAATAGGTTATGAAAGTTCAGAAATAAAAGGAAGATAACAGGAAACTGATTTTTGAAAATCGAGAAAAGAAAATGTTAGGTTTCTTTTGGTAAAAACCGTCAGATGTTGGGGGTTTATGTTGAAAAGGGAAGTGCAGATATTGGAGTTGTGGGAAGAGATGTTCTGCTTGAGGAAAAATCCTGATATTTATGAGCTAATGGATCTGGGATTTGGTAAATGTAAATTTGCAATTGCGGGGCCTGTGAATTTTAAGGAAAAATTTTTGATAGACCATTGGTAGTAGCGACAAAAATATTTAAATGTTTCAAAAAAGATATTTTTGATTCAATTAATAGAGATGTGGAACTTATAAAACTAAATGGTTCTATTGAAATAGCACCAATTTTAGGGACTTTCTGATGTAATTATGGATATTGTTGAAACTGGAACAACTTTTAAAGGAAAAATAACTTGAAAGTATTGAAAACTATTGAAGATATAAGTGCTAGATTTATTGCTAATAAGTCAAGCTATAGATTTAAAAAAATGAAGAAATAGAAAAAAATTGTTAAAAAGTATAAAAGAAATTTTATAAAAAGTATTATTTTTGTTTATCATAGATTGTACAATAAAAAAAATAAAAATAAAAAAATGAAATGGAGTGATCTGTTATGATTAAAACTATAAAAATATTCAAAAAGATGTTGATTTGGAAAAAGGAACTTGCTAGAAGTCAATTTTCTTATGATGATGTAAATGAAACTGTGGAAAGTATCTTAAAAAGATGTTAGAGCTAGAGGAGATAAGGCTTTGATTGAATATACTGAAAAATTTGATGGAGTGAAACTAGAAAATTTGGAAGTTACAGAAGAAGAAATTAAAAAAAGGCTTTTTGATACGATTGATAAGGAATTGCTGGAAGTTATTCAATATTCTCACGATAATATTAAAAAAATTTCACGAAAAAGCAAGTTAGAAATGATTTTTTTAATACGACAGGAAAAATGGAGTAGTTTTTGGGGCAAGTTATTAATCCTATTGAAAAAAGTTGGGCTTTATGTTCCAGGAGGTACAGCTGCTTATCCATCAACTGTTTTAATGAATGCAGTTCCAGCGAAAATTGCAGGATGTAAAGAAATCGTAATGGTAACACCTCCAACAAAAGATGGATCAATTTTACCATCTCTTTTAGTTGCTGCGAAAAATTTCTGGAGTTGATAGAATCTTTAAAGTAGGTGGAGCTCAATCAATAGCCGCTCTTAGTTATGGTACAGAAACTATTCCAAAAGTTTATAAAATTGGTGGACCAGGAATATTTACGTTGCAATGGCTAAGAAAAATGGTTTACGGAGAAGTTTCAATTGATATGATAGCTGGGCCAAGTGAAGTATTGATTATTGCTGATGAAAGTGCAGATCCAGTTCATACAGCGGCAGATTTATTATCACAAGCAGAACATGACAAATTAGCAGCTAGTATATTGGTTACAACATCACAAAAAAATTAGCAGATGAAGTAGCAGTAGAAGTAGAAAAAAACAACTAAAAGGAATTACCTAGAGAAGAAATTGCTAGAACTTCAATTGAAACTCAAGGTAGAATTATAATTGTAGAAAAATATGGATGAAGCAGTTTTTGTAAGTAATTTTATAGCACCAGAACATTTAGAATTAGCAGTAGACAATCCTTTTGAATTATTGCCAAGAATAAAAAAACGCAGGTTCAATCTTTATGGGACATAATACACCTGAACCAATTGGAGATTATTTGGCAGGTCCAAATCACACATTACCAACAAGTGGAACAGCTAAATTTTCATCACCTTTATCAGTAGATGATTTTCATTAAAAAAATCTTCATTTATTTATTATTCTAAAACAAGGATTGGAAGAAGTTAAAGATAAAGTAATTAAATTTGCTGAAAAATGAAGGACTTACAGCACATGCTCGTTCAGTTTCTAAAAAGATTTGAGAAATAAAAAAATATAATTTGATTTGTCTGAAAACAGATTTTTTTAATAATTTTTTTGATGAGATTGAAAAATTATAAATTTCTAGTTTTTCAGGCTTTTTTTCAAAAACATTGGAATTTTTTTGTTTCAGAGAAGAAAAAAATTTGTAAAATTAGAAAGTTTTTTTGAATAGAAAAATAAAAACCTAAGATTTTTTTGAAAATTAAAAAAATAACTAAAAATGAAAAAAACTAATAACAGAATAATGGGAGGATAAATGAAAAAAATACTACTGGGATTATTTATTTTAGGAACGTTAGGAATGGCACAGCAGAATTATGAAGTTTATGTGAAAAAAATGGGATTAAAATTTCCCAAAAGTGAAGCAGATAGAGATAGCAAAGAGATTGAAAAAAATTATTAATGATAAGATTATTTCAAAAATATAACAATGAGGGAAAAAAAGTTATAATGGAAAAAGTCAAAAAAACTTTACAATGAATATCTGAACGATTTGATTGATAACATAATAAAGGATGTTCCAAAAAAATCAACAACAGGCATTAAAAAGAATTTTTTTAAGAAAAATTAAGTGGTATTTTAGCACAAAATGGTTTTAATGAAATTAACAAAATGGAGATTTCTGTTAAAGAAATTTCATTTTTAGAAAAAAATAAAGCTAAAAGTTAATGTATTAGTTAGATATAAAGATTTGGATGATATTGATGTTGGTGAAATTTTTGATGAAACATTTAAAGAATCTGGTATTACAAGCAAAGAAACTGAACATTTTGAAAAAAATTAATAAAGTAAAAAAATTGATAAATTCTATAACTATTTTGAAAAATAAAAATAAAAAGAAGAAATAAAAAAATTCAGATTATAATGAAGACACTATGGAAATGGAAATTGAAAAAGTCAATGGAAAATGGCAATTTGATTTTTGATTATGACTATTTTATAAATGAAATTACAAAAAGTTTGGAAAAATAATTTTAAAAAAATGCAGAAAATGACTTTGATGATTAAAATTAAGAATATTTTTATTAAATAAAAAAATTTTAAAAAAATTTATAAAATTTTTAAAGTGAGTGTAAAAAAATTTTTTTGTTTGAATAAAACAGCAAAAGTATTGAAATTTAATAGAGTTATCTATTAGTTTACACAAATTATTCTAAACACACTTGAATTTTTTTAAAGTACTTTAAAAAGGAGGAGTTACAATGAGCAAATTTTGGAGTGATAAAATAAAAAGAAATAGAGCCTTACACACCAGGTGAACAACCAAAAGACAAAAAAATATATTAAACTTAATACAAATGAAAATCCTTATCCGCCATCAGCAAAAGTTATAGAAAAAAATAGAATCTATGAATTTGGAAGATTTGAAAACTATATCCAGATCCAGATGTAACAGAGCTTAGAAAGGTTATCGCTGAATATTTTTTTCTAATAAAATAAATGATAAAATTACACATAAGCAAGTATTTATTGAAATGGATCGGATGAAATTCTAGCATTTATTTTTTTATGACATTTTTTTAATGCAGGAGATAAAGTGTATTATCCAGATATTACATATAGTTTTTATCCAGTTTATGCTGATTTGTTTAATGTGAAGGAAATCAAGATTCCATTAAATGATAATTTTTGAAATTGAAATTCAGAAATATTTTTGGATTGGATGGACATATAATTATTACAAATCCGAATGCACCGACTTCAATTGCTTTGAAACTAGATGAAAATTGAAGAAATAGTAAAAAAATAATCCAAATCAGTTAATTATCGTTGATGAGGCATATGTTGACTTTGGTGCAGAAAGTGCTGTAAAATTAATAAATAAATACGATAACGTTCTTGTTGTTCAGACATTTTTCAAAATCACGTTCAATGGCAGGAATACGGCTTGGATATGCACTTGGTTGTGAAAGTATAATTGAAGGATTGAATAGATTAAAAATTTTTCATTTAACTCATACACAATTGATAGAATTTCAATTGAAGCTGGAATTGAATCTTTTTAAAGATAATGAATATTTTGAAAAAAACTAATGCTAAAAATTATTCAAACTAGAGAGAAAAACATCTGAAAAAAATTGAAAAAAAGTTAGGATTTAAAGTATTAAATTCAAGTGCTAATTTTATTTTTTTATTTCACATAAAGATGTTTATGCAGGTGATTTGTATAAAACAGTTAAAAGAAAATGGAGTTTTAGTAAGATATTTTTTTCAAAAGATAGAATTGATAATTATTTGAGGGTTACAATTGGGAACGGATGAGGAAATGGGGATTTTTATTGAGAAATTGGAAGAAATTATTTTTTTCAAAGGGAAAAAAATTTTGATTTGAAGATTTATATCAATGACTTATTAGTGGTTTTTTTTATTTTGACAAGGGAAATTCAATGCCCCTTGCTAAGTTTTTTTGTTATTAAATAAATCTTTTTGCTGAAATCTGTAATTTTTAATACTTTCATAAATTATAAAAAAACTTGTAGTAATCTACAAAACATTCTATAATTTCTTTTTCTTGTCTGAGTATATTTATCTTCTATCCCACCATTTTTTTCAAAGCTATCAATCCATTCGCCATCAATCATAGTTCCAACATCCATATCAATATCATATTTTTACTTTTTCTAGTAACGGAAACATCAGAAATATCCCCTAGACAATACAAATATCCGCACAATACACGTAGACATTCGGAACTATCATAAAATTTGCTTTCTCTTTCTGTAATTGCTCTTTTCAAATTCTTTATTTAGAAGAAAAATTATTTCATTTTTTTATCAATTTTATCAAAAATCAAAACCTAATTTTCTTATAAAAAAATTCAGCTCTTTCTGAAGCATAAAGTATATTTTTAGCATCATCATAAAGCATATTTTCACCTCCTATATTTTTAAAAATACGTTAAATTATCCAGTAAATTATACCACGATTTTTTTAATATGTCAAAAATAAATTTCTTGTTTTTTTCTGTTTAATCTTGAAAAAGAGAAAAAAATAGATTATACTATTTATAAATAAATTTGCAATGAAAGGATAAAAATTATGAGAAAAATCTAAAATTGAAAGAAATACATTTGAAACAAAAAAATAAAAAGTTGAATTGAATATTGATGGAACTGGAAAATATGAGAATAATACAGGGAGTTGGATTTTTTTGGATCACATGCTTGACTTGTTTGCGAAGCATGGGAAGATTTGACTTGAAGGTTTATTGTGATGGAGATACACAAGTTGATGATCATCACAGTACGGAAGATATTGGGATTGCGCTTGGAAAAATGTTTTTATGAGGCTTTGGGAGATTTAAAAGGTGTTAAGAGATATGGGAAACTTTCTTTTTGCCAATGGATGAGGCGTTAACATTGGTTGCAGTTGATTTGAGTGGGAGATATTTTTTTGAATTTTTGATGTAAATATTCCGACTGAGAAAAGTAGGAACTTTTGATACTGAATTGGTGGAAGAATTTTTTTATTGGATTTACACGGCATTTAAATGCGACATTGCATATAAAAGAATATGGCAGGAAAAAATTCACATCATATAATTGAGTCAATTTTTTTAAAGGGAGTTGCTAGAGCCTTGGCAGAAGCTGTGAGTATTGATGAAAAAAATATAAGGGACGAAATTCCTTCGACTAAGGGAGTTTTGGTTTAATCAAATTTATTAACAACTAATTTTTATCTATTCAAAATATTTTTTTAAGTGTCACATGGGCATAATATAAAAATAGAAATTGTTAAAAATCTTGAAAACAATAAAAATAGATTATACTATTTATAAGTAAAATCATAAGAAAAGGAAAAAAATTTGAAAAAAATATTGTTATAGAAAAGATATTTGATGTTGTAAATTATGAATTTTTAAAAGGGATGAGATTTAAATGGAAATACAAAAAGAATTATTTTCACTTCAAGATAAAGAATACATGAAATTTTTTTAAGTAAATTGACGCCAAATGTATCGGAGGATACAATTATTGGAGTGAGAATTCCTGAAATAAGAAAAATTGGCTAAAAAAATTGGTAAAGAATAATGAATATGAAGATTTTTTTGAAGGAGTTTGCCACATAAATATTACGATGAGAATTTGTTGCATGGAGCAATTATTTCAGAGAGCAAAAGATTTTGAGAACTGTATTGAATTGCTTGATAGTTTTTGCCATTTGTTGATAATTGGGCAGTTTGTGATACGATTTCTCCGAAGATTTTTAAAAAAGAATAAAAAAAGAACTGATTGAAAAAAATTAAAGGAATGGTCTCAATCGGATAAAAACTTATACTTGCAGGTTTGGTGTAGAAATGTTGATGACGCATTTTTTTGGATGAAGACTTTAAAAAGGAATATTTAGAAATGGTAGCGAATATTCATTCTGAAGAGTATTATGTGAAAAATGGTAGTTGCTTGGTTTTTTTGCGACAGCACTTGCGAAAACAGTGGGATTATGCGGTGATTTATTTAGAAAAATAATAGATTGGATGTTTGGGTGCATAATAAGACGATACAGAAGGCTCGAGAAAGTTTGAAGATTTTGGAAGACAAGAAGGGGTATTTGAAGAGGGTTGAAAAAGAAAGAAAGAAGGAGAATTAATTTAATGAAAAATCACAAAAAGTTATGTTTGTAGGATTGATTTCTTTGTTGTGTTCAATAAATTCATTTACAAATACAAATTCTGAAAAATGATTTTTAAAAAAAGTATGTACTAGAAAAAAATTAGAAGAAATAATTGATATTTATAACAATGATACGACTACTAAATATCAAAATAGGGTATGAAGAAAAATTCAAAAAGGTATAGCTTAAAAAAATTTATAATTGATAATTTTCCCTGAAAAAAAGTAGCGAATTATTAGAAAAAAATAATGAAAGTTGGGATGCTGTTTGGGAAAAACAATATTTCTTTTTCTTGATGATTTAGAAAAGAAAAATACGGCTTTTAATACGAATTTGTATGAATTTTATAGAGAAGAAGATAATAAGAAAAATAAAAAAATTAATGGAGTTAGCTATAAAATTAAAAAAACAAAAAAAGTTTATCTTTTGATCAATTGAGAAAAGTCAAAAAGAAGAATACGAAACAGAGAATAAAAAAATGAATGATAAGTATACTGAATTACATGATTTAATGGGAGATGAATATGTAGATTATGGTGAAACATGCTTTCCTAGACATTATTATAGCAATTTAGAAAATTTTCAAGAAAAAAATGGTTAAAAATTTAGGGAAGATGAAGCATTATTTTATTCTGAATTGGAAAAATAAAAAAAGATGAGAAAAATTTATTTTGGAAAAACTTTTTGAAATAACAAAAAAACAGAACGAATACTTTGAGGATATTATAAATAATATAAAAAAAGCGATAGATATAAAGAAGAAAAAAATATAAAAGACAAAAATATTGAAATTTGGGAAATAAAACGAATACTAGTAAAAAAAGATTATGCAATAGACAAGGAGAAAAAAATGGAAAAAAAGAGTTAGAATCTGAATCTTTAACTTTATTTGAGAACATAAGAAGACGATTCTAGATTTTTTTAAGAAAAAGAAAAAAATGAGAAGTGATTTTCATTGTAATGTCAAATTTTTTTTGATATAATTTAAGTAATTAAAGGGAAAGTAGGGATTAATTATGAAAAGAAAAAGAAAAAAAGGGCTAGCAATTGGAAATTCTGATTTTAAGGAAATTATACAAGAAAAACGGATATTATGTCGATAAAACAAAGTTCATAGAAGATTTGCTGGAAGATTTATCAAAAAGTTAAACTTTTTACAAGGCCCAGAAGATTTGGAAAAAAACTTTAAATTTGTCTATGTTAAAAGTATTTTTTTGATGTTAGAAATGCAGAGGAAAAATAGAAAAATTATTTGATAATTTGTATATTTCAAAAAAAGTGAGTATATGGAAAAATCAAGGACAAAAATCCTGTAATTCTTATAAGTCTGAGAAATGCTGAGGCAGAAAATTGGGAGGATAGTTTTTAATATTAAGAATCTTATCTCTAATTTGTATGATAATTTTGAATATATTTCTAGCAATTTAAAAGAAAAGAGATTTGAGTTTGAAGTTTTTGAAAATATATGGTTCAAAAAAAAAGGATAATGCAGATTGGGAAAAATTCATTAAAGAATTTATCAAGATATTTATATGAATATTACGGTAAAAAAAGTTATAATTTTTAATAGATGAGTATGACACTCCAATGACAAGTGCTTGGAACGAAGGATATTATGAAAAGTCACGAAGATTTTTTTAAAAGTTTTTTTATTCAAATACATTGAAAGATAATGAATATTTGCAATTTGCAGTTGTGACTGGGATACTTAGAGTAGCAAAGGAAGGGATTTTTTTCTGGATTGAATAATTTGAAAACTTATACTGTTTTTGAATAATAAATATGCAGAAAGTTTTTGGATTGATTGAAACAGAAGTGAAAAATGCCTTGGAAATATTATGGATTAGAGCAAAAATATTGAAAGAAAGTGAGAAAATGGTATAACGGCTATAAGTTTGGAAATATTCAAATTTATAATCCGTGGAGTATAATTAACTATCTCGATGAAAAAAAAGAAATAAACGTTTACTGGATAAATACATCAGATAACAGGCTTATTCATTCAGCAATAGAAAATGCTGATAAAGATCTATTTGATGAATTAAAAGATTTATTCAACAATGGGACAACAGAGCAAATGGTAATGGCTTCATCGAATATGGATAGATTGAAAGATCCACAAGAAGTTTGGCAGTTATTACTTTTTTTGGAGGGTATTTGACTGTTGAAGAAAAAAATTGCTATGAATGAATATGCTTTTAAAAATTACCAAATTATGAAGTTAAAAACATTTTTTTTAAAAGATATGTTTGTTCAAAAATTTAGGAGGTTTTAGCAGATTTAGAGAAATGATAAAAAGCATTTAAAAAAACTTTGAGTTTTGACAGATTTGAAGAACTTTTTAAATGAAATATTTTTTTAGTGTCAATGAGTTATCACGATACTTCTAAAAACAGAAAAAAACCGTATCATACTTTTTATTTTAGGAATGATGTTGTATCTTGATAATGAGTACACAGTTTTATCAAATAATGAAACTGGCTATGGAAGAAATGATTTAGCTTTAAATCCAATAAATAAAAAGAGATGTTGGATATATATTTGAATTTAAAGTTTCTAAAAACTGAAGAAGAGCTTGAAAAAAAGAGCAGAGGAAGCATTGAGTCAAATTGAAAATAAAAAAATATCCTGTTTTATTAAAGGAATGTGGAGTAAAAAGAAATTGTAAATATTGGAATGGCATTTTTGGGAAAAAAAGAGTTAAAGTGAAATATAAAGTTGTGAAAAAAATTAAAAATTTTTTTGAATAGTTGACATTGTATAAAAAAATAATGTAAAAATTATGTTCCTTGGCAGGGGAGCAAAAAAAGGTCTCATAAAAAAATGGGGCCTTTTTTTATTTATGAAAAAAATTTTTTTCTTAATTGCAACAATATATTTTTTTGATATAATTTAAGTAAGTAAAAAAGATTTAAATTTATCAAAAAAATAAAATAAAAAGTATAAAGAAAGGAAGTTTAAACTATGATCGCAGTTATTGATTATGGAGTGGGTAATCTTTTCTCTTTGCTATCTTCATTAAATTATGTTGGACTTGATACAAAACTGACTAATGATGTTGAAGAGATTAAAAAGTGCGAAAGGGATAATTTTTGCCAGGAGTGGGGGCTTTTAGAGATGCTGTTTCTAATCTTGAAAAAAATATGGGATTAAAAAGATATTTTTGATAGATGAAGCGAAGAATGGGAAAACCGTTTTTTTAGGAATTTGTCTTGGAATGCAAATGCTTTTTTTGAGAAAAAGTTATGAATACGGTGAATTTGAAGGACTTGGACTTATAAAAGGAACTGTTGAGGAAATAAAAAAATATATTCCAGAAAAATTCTGATTTGAAAAATACCTCATATGGGATGGAACAACTTGAAAAATAAATGATGAATTTAGAAATGATAAAAATTTTTGAAAAAAATGTGAATGTTGAAAAATGAAGAATATGTGTATTATGTACATTCATATTTTGCAAAAAAACGGATATGAAAAAAATATTGTTGCATATTCAGAATATGGAACAAAAAAATTCCTGGAATTGTAAAAAAATAAAAAAATGTTTATGGAATGCAGTTTCATCCTGAAAAAAATCTGGAGATACTGGATTGAAATTATTGAAAAAAATTGGGGTGAATTAGCAAAAGTAAAAAAATAACATTGTGATTATTTTACTTAATTTATCATTTTTTTAATTGGTTTTTGATTAATTGAGAAAGAGGTATTTATGAAGAAGATAATATTATTGATGAGTATTTTTTTGCAATAGTGAATTTGAATGCGAAAAAGTCGAAGCGAGATGATAAGTCAGGATTTATCAAAAATTAGGAGTTTCTCAAGAAATAATATTAAAAAAACAATAGAACTGGATAAGGAAATGCCTAATGTAGTGAGTGAACCTGACAGAGAAAAAGTAAAAAAATTGGCATTAAAGATTGAAGAATTGTTGAAAAAAAGAATGAGAAGAATTTTGTTCTGTCAGAAAAACTTGATAAATATTTATAATGCACTTGGAAAAAAAGTGATGCAGAGAAATTAAATAATTTAAAAACGATATGAAAAAAATATAATCCTTATGAAGTGTCGAAATTGTTTTTTTTCAAATATGTATTATTCCAACAAGGGAGATTTTGATTCTTACAATAAAAAAATTATGAAATACTTAAAGAAAAAAATATCCAGATTATTTGATTACTAGAATTGCTGTAACATATACAATAGGAGAGGATGCAATTTGGAATGTTATGCAAACAGATGAAAAAAACAGCACTTGCAAGCTTTAAATTCTATTATGAAAATGTGTGATGATAAGAAAAAAACGGAAGAGTCACATATTTCTGATGAACAGGCTTGGGCATACAAATTAACAATGGGATGGTTTGCAATAAGTTTCTATTTAAATGAGAATCGTACACAGGATGCAATTGATTTTTTTATTATAAAAAAATTTTTGAAGGAAAAAAATAAGCCTGATAAAGAAATATTAGATTATAGTAAGTATCAGAATTGGTTTATAAAAATCAGAGTTGGCAAGGGCAAATAAAAAAATGATTTCTATAATAATAAAAAAATTGTTTGAAGAAAAATTTAAAAAATAAATATGTTTGATTGATATTTTAAAAAAATAAATAATTATTGTAAAAAGTAACAACATAAAAAAATTCAATAAAAAGAGTTTTTTTATCTTAAATATTATTATTAAAAAAATTTCAAAGTTTAACAAATGATAAAAAAATTTTTAAAAAAATAAAAAGGAGAAAAATAACAATGATAGAAATTTTTTTCCAGCGATAGATTTACATAACGGACAGGCAGTTAGATTGAAACAAGGGGATTATAACCAAGTGGAAGTATTTTTTTTAAAAAAATCCTGTTGAAGTTTTTGGACTTTTTAATAAAAAAATAATTCAAAAAAATCTTCATATTGTGGATTTGGATGGGGCAAAAGATGGGAATACAAAAAAATTATGAGGTTATAAAAGAATTGGTTGAAAAAAAGTGATTTTTTTGTTCAAGTTGGTGGTGGAATCCGTGATGAAGAAAGAATAAAAAAATATATTGAATTGGGAGTAAACCGTGTTATTTTAGGAACGATTGCCGTTGAAAAATGAAGAATTTTTTTGAAGGAAATGGTAAAAAAATACGGCGATAAAATTGCAGTTTCTGTAGATGCGAAAAGATGAGAAAAGTTGCGGTTAAAGGATGGACTGAAACTGTAGAATTGAACTCGGTTGAATTTTTGCAAAAAAATTATCGAATATAGGTGTGAAAACAATAATTTATACTGATATTTCAAAAAGATGGAATGTTAAGCGGAACAAATCTTGAAAATTTATAGAAAAATTGTCGAAAGTAGTCAATTCAGATATTATTGCTTCAGGTGGAATTACATTTTTAGATGAAATTAAAGAACTTAACAAAAAAATCATATTTATGGAGCAATTGTAGGAAAAGGCGATTTATTCGGGAAATCTTGATTTGAAGGAAGTTTTAGAAATTAGTAAATAACATTTTTTTTAGTTATGTATGAAAAATTTATAATAGGCTAAATAAATAAATTTAACAAAGAAAGTAGGTATAAGAATGCTTTGCAAAAAGAATAATTCCATGTCTTGATGTGAGAAATGGGAAAAGTGGTGAAAAGGTGTGAACTTTACTGGGATAAAAAGAAGTTGACAGTCCAGTTGAGCTTGCAAAATTTTACAATAAATCTGGGGCTGATGAGCTTGTTTTTTATGATATTACGGCTTCGGTTGAGGAAAGAGGCTTGTTTACAGATATTTTGAAAGAAGTGGCAAGTCAAATTTTTATTCCGCTTACTGTTGGCGGTGGAATAAATACGCTGGATGATTTTTGATAGAGTTTTTGAAAAGCTGGAGCTGATAAAGTGAGCGTCAAATTCTGGGGCAATAAGAAATCCAAAAATTAATTGAAGAGGCTGCGAAAAAATATGGAGATCAATGTGTAGTTTTGTCAGTTGATGTAAAACGAGTTGATGGGAAATTCAAAGTTTTTGCAAAAGGTGGAAGAGAAAATACTGGAATTGATGCGATAGAATGGTTTGTAAATGGTCAGGAAAAATGGTGCTGGAGAAGTTGTTGTAAACAGTATTGACACAGACGGAGTTAAAAAAATGGATTTGACTTAGAATTACTTGAAATTTTATCAAAAAAATTGTCAATTCCAATAGTTGCATCAGGTGGAGCTGGAAATATGGAGCATTTTAGAGATTTATTTAAAATTCCAGGAATTGATGCGGGACTTGCAGCTTCGATTTTTTTCACTTTTAAGGAAGTGGAAATTATGGAGTTGAAAAA
>BNJV01000685.1_pt1 | contig 51993 bp, 60 predicted proteins | sample 8540591 | NCBI WGS metagenome assembly BNJV01 (sample SAMD00202457, study PRJDB9452) | human saliva metagenome | host: Homo sapiens | reverse complement strand
CCGAATTTTAATAATGGTGATTATTATGAGGGACCCTCACAATCAAAGAGCTTCCATTGCTCGTATGTTGGGAATGTTGACCCATCTGACCGATGCAGTTAGCCAAGGCATTTAAGCACGACTAAATCTGAAGGACAATTTTGAAATCACTCAATGAATCTATTTGAGTTATCAAGGTAAAAATTTTTAGAGCGTTTGATGCCAACACCCATTTGCATATTGCGTCGCTCGATCCAAATGATCCTAGTGTAGTATACAGACGTAAAAGCCTTATCTCGAATTAAAGCTGTTATCATTAGTTTCAGTGACGACAGATCAACCATTTAAATCCATTGATTTATAAAAGTAAACAGCTTTTAGAGCAAGCCTGCAAGATTTGATTTTAAGAATTCCCATCAGATTATGGCAACATGCTTTTTAGTGACTATACAGCGTTTGAAAACAAAACAAGCGGATTAAGAAGGCGAGTTTGAATAAGAACAATAGAAAAAGCCGAAATCTCATATGCGATTATTATAGATGAGGTCCGAAACGTGATAAATCTTTTGGTTTACAGTCTCTTCTAATTTTCAGCATACGTACCAATTTGCTAATAAAGGCAACGATCTTATCATTTTATGCGCCAAACGTTTCACGTAATTCATGCCCTTCAACAGGGACAGTTGCCCAAAAACTTTCAAAACCCATGCATGCCCACAAGTTAAATCATAAAGTTGCCGCACCTGCAGTAGCATTTGTTCCAACCTGGTACTTTTTCACTTCGCATTAATTTTAGCAATTACCGCAATGACCATCGGCACGGCGTGCAAAATTCTCTGCTTTTTAATCGCTCTTCACCCACCCCAAACCAGCCACTGCCGCTTGAGCAAACTCCAATTCACTTAAACCTGTGCCTTGTTACGAAATGATAAGGCTCAAGCTTACCACGATCTGTGCATGTAAAGCGGCTTGAAACATTTGTTCTATTGTACTGGCTAGGGCTGGTGCCGCTAATTTTTATTGAATTACGTTGTGTTAAAGAGTTAATGCATCCATAGTATTTTCCTCTTCAATTAAGGCGGTTGATTATAGCATAGTTTTCATACAGACTTTATGATAGCTACGCACAATTTTTATTTCTATTTAAGGTTTAATTTCAACGCTGAATAACATCTTAGCGTATTAATTTGTTGTAAAGCGCTCAATTTATCCGAAATCTTGATGAATTTCGTTTTATTATTTGTTTTAGCTGATTTTCTTGTCAGCCTTTTGGGGGATGGCAAGAAAAGCCAAGTCTTATCAGGTGATCAATGTGCAATATTTTAATTTAACACGCTATTGGATAACACAAGAAATATGTTGATAGGAAAAGGAAAACCCAAACGTTTAAATAATGAAAAATTCTATAAACATTCAACTTGATGTGGTGCAAAAATTATCTGCAAAGATATGAACGAATCGTGTTTAGTGCTGAATTTAAATGACTTTGAAGGGATCTTCCATCATTAGGTATGTAGGAAGGCAAACCAAAGTTTTAAAATCAGAAAAGCCAGTTATTTTATGCTGAAATTACACACATCACAATATTTTCTTGCAAGTTTTGGGACAATTTATCTCAATCGATTGGACAGTCGGTATTCAAAGGTTTACGTTATGAAAATCTTCTACTCAAATACATGCCAAAAAACTTGATACGCCGCATATTTCCAGTGGGGACATATAAGTCCACAGAACCTTTCTTGCGAGATGATATGTCACCAAGCACGAAACGAATATGCAGAAATGGCTTTAGTATGTGGCAAATTACATACAAACGTTAAAGGTTAACGTCATATCCGCTAATGATCATATTACCAAATACACAAAAATATAGTGATTTAAAAAGCCTTAAAAGATAAAACGGCTTATGTGAAAACGTCAGTTAGTGACACATTTATGACAAGATTGGTTAGATAAAATTGACTGCATTTTGGTCCAGGATGCAGAGGGAAATACTAAATTATTAGATTTTGGAAGATTATCTACCTCATTTAGAGTGACCGTTCTCTGCATCTGCGCCAGATGAAACCAAATATCGTGGCTGTAGTTAATGTCGAAGGGACAATTATTGATGGGGGAAAGTGATGAAGAGTCTGCAGGTGGTGATACCATTTCGAGATTATTAAGACAGGCTCACTGATAATGAGAAAGTGAAGGCAGTTGTTCTCCGTGTTAATTTCTCCGGGCGGTGGCGCTTTTGCATCAGAAATTATTCGCCAGGAAACTGAAAATCTTCAGAAAAGCAGGTAAGTTCTGTTGTGGTATCTATGGGCGGTATGGCTGCATCTGGTGGTTATTGAGTTTCATCTACTGCAGATTATATTGTGGCAGACATAAAATACGATAACATGGCTATCGGGATTTTGCGTTATTCCCCAACCTTTGAAATGCACGATCATGGGAATGAGTACCGATAGATGTGGCGACAACAGATCTCGCGGAAACGTCGCCGGTAAGCCCGATGAATAAAATACTCAAGATATCTATCAACCGAGCATCGAAAATGGTTATGACCGCTTCCTTAGATGTAGTACAGCCGTGGGCGTCAGTTGTCAAAAGACAAAGTAGACAAAACGTGCTCAAGGCCAAGTTTGAGTTAGCAAGATGCACTTTTATAAAAATGGTTTGGTGGATGAATTAGGTGATATGGGTCGTAGCCATTGAGAAAGCTGGTGCTCTAGCAAACCACGGATAAATATATGGATACCTTTTAGTGTGCAATGGTTGGTTGATGAAGATGATAGCTTCGTATGAAAATTAGATCGTAAGCTTTAAAGCAAAAGGGCCGTGTGCTCACTGACAAATTGCTTGGGATTGCCACAGGAAAGTGCATCAAGTGAAAAACAACTGAATGTGTTAACCAAATTTAATGATCCAAAAGGGCAGCATTTGTATTGTTTAAATTGTATTACAGTAATATTGAAATTAAATTAAGGATAATATTAATATGTTTGATTTTAGTAGAAATTAATTAGAGTTATTTGCGGATAAAGTTCCTGATAACATTGACTAAAATAAGGTTTTATTATTTTGAATTATAACGCTTTATTTTTGTTACGATATTTCTATAAGTTATGGTTTGCTGTTATGAGTTTTTATAAAAGCCAGATAGAAAACTGAAAAGAGCTTGATGCGAGTTGAGCTGATTTATGTACTAAAACAAAATGATAACAGTATTTTCGTCATAAAACTATACAGAAATTTGTTAAAAAATCAGTTTCAATATTAAAATGAATATTTAGATTAATAATGAAAAAATACAAAGATAAAAATAAGCTTAGATGCCTTATTTCATCTTATCATATATAGATAGAAATAAAAGGATGAGATAAAGAAAGTTGGTAATAATTGCTTTAATAAATTAAAGCCCTAGTACTATAAATCGATGTATTTTATTTTTCTCTCGTTTCTAACCATCTTTGCTTTTTTCCCAGTATTTATATTAGGAATTATTCATAAAAAGTTTTCTACTATTCTAAAACTATGTTTATTAATTTCTTATTCCTTCTAGTATTATCTATTCCGCTAAAGATAGCCAAAGATATGTTAGATAAATTATCTACAATTTCTAATTGAATGTAATATCGAATAAGAAGTAATAAGATGAAGATTTAGATAGTTTAAAGCCTAATGATTATAGTGATAATAGGTCACCTGCTACAGAGAAAAGAAGAAATCAATACCTCAAAGTTTTATAGATAAGTTTAAGCAATTTGTAGTAAAGTAAATCCATTTTAAAGACGTCTTTTGAGATGTCTATGCCTAACTTATGAAAGAGAATTAGAGTCGTTGTTTGCCAAAGCATTTTCATCAAAGCAATTGGCCAAAAATGAGCTTCTCCACAAGAGGCAGGTAATATTATTTTTGAGGATTGAAAAGATCTCTTGGTGCCAGATTCGATAATTTCACCATCATCCATCACCAAAAACTTGATCTGCAATATGTTTGATAATGCCCAAATGTTGTCCAATCATAAATATAGAAATGCCTAAATGTTCTTGTAAATCTAAAATCAGATTAAAGCAATTGAATACGCACAGGAGGCATCTAATGCACTCATGCATCATCAATAATAATCATCCAGGTTGAAGAAATCGAGTGCAAGGACCCAGGCGATCCGTTGTTTTTGACTGACAGATAAATGCTTGATTTTAAGATTCGTATAATCAGGATAAAGTCCGACTAATGAAAGCGTTTCAAAGATTTTTCATTGGGTGCGTTTCTTCATCCTAATCGGTATTAATCGTAGTGGTGCATCTAAAGGCTTGGCCAATATTTAAGCGAGGTTAAACGCTGAATTCGCATCTTGGAAAACCATTCGAATATATGTGCACGATAGTAAAAATCTTTCAAATTAGAGCGGTAAACCATTAATAAGATTTTCCTGATGTGGGAGGGTAATTCCCTGCAATCATTTTTCACTAATGTTGATTTACCCGTTAAACCATTTTTACCAGTAATCGTAAGGGGTTTCTTTACGGTTAAGTGTAAAAGCTGACGTCTTTACCGCATAAAATTGCTCTGAGCCCAAAAGTTTGGTGGGTCCATCAAAGGTACTGAGATTTTCCACTTGTAATAATGGCATTATTCGTTTCCTTTTGAGTCGGTAGTTGAGCGTAAGCGGTGAAGTTTCACTTTATCTTTAAACTGCCGTTCTCGAAGATTAATCGGATGATGGCAGGAAAACTCATGCTGTTTAATACGATATCGGCTTGGCATGAACGCATCTCACGTTGCGCAAAAGGGCATCGTGGTCCTAAACGACAACCAATCAGGCATTTGTTCTAAAAATCGGCACATTGTGCCTTCTGAGTGTGCCCTAATCTGCTTTTAAAACCTGGGAAGGGACTAAAATCGGCACAGAGTAGATAAATGCCTGCGTATAAGGATGATGAGGCATATCCAATATTTGGTCAGTCGGTCCTGATTCCGTATTTTGCCCACAATAAAGGACGGAAATACTATCACACCATTCACTGATACTTTTAAGATCGTTACTGGCTAATAAAAATTGTTGTCACCTTGGTTTTGGTTCATACTTGAAAGCAAAGCGGAAAATTTGCAATGCCGTAATGGACTCCTAAAGAATTAGTGGGTTCATCCGACCAATTAAGAGACGAGGTTGATTCGCACACCGTACGGCAATCATCACTTTTGGCCTTCACCTTCAGTGAGCTCAGTCAGGATAACTCTGCCATAATGTCTTGGTGGTCTTTTAATCCTACACGGTGCAGTAATTCAATAGCACGACGTTTTTTCCAACCAAACCACTGCCACCACGGCCTTTAAAGGTCCAGTTTGGAATACTTTGGATAAGCTGTTTACCGATTTTTCGACTTGGATCTAGGGCAGCTAATGGATTTTGGAAAATCATTGAAATTTCTTTTCAACGATTTTTCGACGTTGATTCGGTGTCAGTTTAAGCAATTCAACATCATTAAAAGCGAAAACGGTCAGCGGTGACAATCCAGTTATCTTTAATGGAATTACTGATTACTTTAGCGATTAAACTTTTACCTGAACCTGATTCACCGACGAGCCCTGAATTTCCCCTTCATTAAGCGAAAAGATTGACGCCGTCCACAATTTTCATACGACCGTTTGGTGTTTGAATTTCAATATTAAGATTGCGAATATCTAACAGCGCCATGGGTTACTCTGTATATATTTATTGCTTTTACACAATCCGTTAGTAAAAATAATGCTTAATAAAATGGGTGAAAATAATAGCAAAACCAGGTAATATACTGTCCAAGGCGCAAGATAAATCAGCTCTAGCGAGTCTTTTGATCATCGCCCCCATTCTGGCATTGGTCGTTGTGCACCAAGAAATAAAGCTAATGCCGTAATATCTAAAATTACGCACCACAAATGCTACGAGAGATTTCTTGCGTATAGATGAGCACTCAATATTCAGGCAAGATTGTAGTTTTTAATAGCTCCCAATTTGAAATGCCATCAATTTGAGTAGGAGAACATAGTCTTTCTTCAGATCTTGTTGAATCGCTTGATGAAAATGGCACTGCACAAAAATACGGCAAAATAGTCACGAGTGGCAAACATGGCATTCATTAAGCTTGGTTCCATTAATGTAGAAATGATAATGGCAATCAGCAAAAATAGGAATCGATAAAAAGCATCAAAAATGACCTAAAAACGCGTTTAATCCCGCCTGACATACCCAGCGAGAATCACCTAGTGCGCCCCAATAATTGCCACAGCGATAACCACCAAAAGAGATGAACCAAGAGTATATGTGTCCCCATTATTAATCGACTGAGTACATCTCGGCCAAGATCGTCCAAAGCAAAGAAAAAGGCACATCGACCGTTTTTCTACCCAAGATGGTGGCATCAACTCTTCTCCCACAAACTCCATACTTTCGCTATAAGGCATGATGAGTTTCGGGAAAAAGAGCGACCAAAATCAGGATAAAAAATAAATAGAAACTAAATAATGCCACACGATTTTGGCGGAAAAGCAACCAAATTTGAAAGAAGGAGGTGCTTTCGCGAAATTCATCAGGTTCTCTATCTTGCATACCAGCCCTTCTTATTAAATGGATCTAACATAAACATCAGCGACTTGGCTAAGGTATCAATAATGATGATGCAAACACCGATCACTACGACACCAGCCGAAATACTGTTGTAATCTTGTTGGGTTACGGCATCAATGAGCCAACGTCCAATTCATGGCCAGCCTAATACGTCTCAACCAACATACATTGCGTTAACACTAAGGTAAATACACGCGTAAGTTGTGGAATCAATAATGGAAAAGTATTGCGGAAAAACATAACGTCTTAAAATCGTCCATTTTGACCAGCCACGTGTTGCTGCCGCTTTAGCGTATTCTTGTTGAAGTAAATAATCTGCCCGTTGCTGAATGATGCGGATAAATTCCATGGTCGGCAGAATACAAAGCACTAATGTAGGCAAGGCTAGATGTTGTAAAACATTTTGTACGATTTTAGTTCGGTAAGGCACATCTACAAACCACACATCAATAATAGAAACCTGTGATAGGTTTGATTTCATAGAGTAAATTATATTGCCCAATGGCTGCGATCTCCAGCTTTGAATCGCTGCTACACAAGCAAAATTGGGGCAAACCAGAAAATCGGAATAGACAAACCAACATTGGATATACTCTGCAATGTGCGTGAAAAAGCACGTTGATTATAGACCGCACTAATACGCCGAGAGGAATACCTAAGATACAAGCTAATAAAGAGCGCAGTAAAACAGAGTTCTAATGTGGGTGGCAATCAGTAAAAATTAAATCTTTTAACGATTCTCCCGCCGTTATAGGTAATCCCTAAAATCGCCCTGTAACAATGATGTAAAAGGTAATGATAATAAGCACTATACAAATGTGTTTTGTGACAAGATCGGTGTTGAGTGATCTCGCATTAAAAATCACAAAACTTAATACGGATAAAATCAATAATAAAAATGCTTACCCAAACCACATGACGAATTGCTGAAACGAGCATTATTTATTCTCCTTATTTTTCATGAAATACAAGGTAGAAAAATTGATGCTACAAATGGGGTCATCTCATTCCTTTAACATTGCCTCGTGCAACCAAAAAGCCGTTTGACGTTTGCAATTGGCACAATAGGCAATTCGTTTAAGATGAGGTCTTGTGCATGGTTATATGCTTTAGAGCGCTCATATAAATGATTGGTCGCTAGTGCACGATTCATCATCTTATCAAATTCAGGATTACACCAATTTGATAAATTCGTGATTTCATTTTGCGTATCACAACTTAAAATCGGACGCATAAAACCGTCAGGATCAAGGTTTCCAGCAAGCCAACCCGTTAAGATTAAATCGTAATCTTCCGTGCCTTTGCGTAATTGTTCGATTAAAAACGTGCGTGTGACTAGACCGCACTTTTAACATCCACTCCCGCTTTGGCTAAATCCCATTTAATGAGCTCCGCCATTTTTATTGGTGCAGGGTTATATACTTGCTCTTCGTTTATTACCCACATCTTTAACGTGAGTTTTTTATCGCGTAACGTTTTTTCCGCTTCTGAGGGCTGATAATCATAAGAAAAATCAGGCGTATTAATCGCAGAAGCCCAAGAAATATCAGGGATAATGTTATTCGCTACAGTTGCTGTATTGTGGTAAATATTTCCGCACAATTCTAAAAACGATTTAAGCTTTTGCGAAATAGCTTGACGAATAGTTTTTATCTTGCATTAATGGCTTTTGGAAATTGAAAGCCAAATAGGCCAAGTTCATTCCATCCGTAGATTGCAGATAATAACGGTCGTCCTTTTCACTTAACAAACCGAGTTGGCTGACTTCAGGATAAGACGCGATTTGACATTCATTATTAAAGAATTTAATTAAACGCCCTGTACGATCCGCCGAAAGATCCGACAATGATATTTTTGATTTTGGCTTCTTTTTTCCAATAATCTCATTGCGTACCAAGCGAACATATTGGTTATAAACGTAATCTTTTCACTTGATAAGGCCCGTACCAACAGGATGTGTGTCTAATTGGGTGAGATTATCATCTGCACTTAATTGATATGCATATTCTTGCGAGAAAAATAATAGAATATTGACTGGCAAGATGCGACAAATTGACGCATCGGGTTCAAACAACTCAATCTTGACCTGATAAGGATTGGTTGTTGTGATACTTTTAATTTTTTGATTCAGCTTAATACTTTCAAAATACGGAAAGTGAACCTTCTTGGCCTGCTCGTGGAAGATTTTATATTGTGGATTTTTATAAGTTACCACATCATCTGAAAGTGTCGGCAAGATAAGTATCGTGCCCTAAAACACGATTAATCGAAAAGACCACATCCTCGGCATTAAAGTCACGAGTTGGTGTAAACCAAGGAGTACGATGGAATTTCACCCCTTTACGAAGATTAATGAGAATTTGTTTACCATCAGATGAAATTGAATAGGATTGATGCTAATACTGGAACAAGCGCAGCACTGTGATCTTTAATATCAAACAGTTTGTTATAAATTTGTTCCGTCACCACATTCATACTAGTGCCCGGCGTCTGCAGTTTGCGGGTTAAAGGAAAAACCGATGCATTTGTGCAGTATGTTAAGCCGTTTTCTGTCAGCATTTTGGGTATGCTTTAGCGCGGCTTGTGCCAGATTAATTTGGCTCAACCCACACAATAAAAACAAAAGTGACATTTCGACGTAACATAGCTTTATTATTAAAGACCGTTTTGTGATAAATTGAGTGAATTGTAAAAATATCTTGGCAAAAATGGCTAGTTATTGGATTTTTTTAGGATATGTTTTAAATCAATTAATCGGGAAATTAATCAAATAATCAATCGTGGATTTGACCGCACTTACGTTTGGCTGTGACAGGGCTAAGTCGAAGCGGTAAAACAGCCTTTATTACGAGTTTGATTAATCAATTGTTACATATTAATCAAGAGAGAAATGCACATCTTCCTTTATTTGAGGCTGCTCGAAATCAATCTATTTTAGCGGTAAAACGTGTTCCTCAGCAGGATTTAAGTATTCCACGTTTTGATTATGAAGTGAATCTCAATGATTTAATGAATAATCCTCCACAATGGTGCCAATCTACTCGAGGCGTGAGTGAAACACGTCTTGCTATTCGTTTTGAACGCCAATCAGGCTTACTTCGCCATTTTAAAGAACGTGGCACATTATACTTGGATATTTTTGATTATCCTGGTGAATGGCTATTGGATTTACCTTTGCTGAATTTAGATTTTCAACAATGGTCACTTGAACAAGCCAAAATTACATCGGGTATTCGCCAACGGTTTGCACAAGATTGGTTGGATAAACTGAAAAACTCGACCTAAGTGCGGTCGTCAATGAAGACGTTTTAGCGCAGATTGCAAAATCTTATACCGATTATTTGCTTGCCTGCAAAGCAGAAGGAATGCAATTTATTCAACCAGGCCGATTCGTCTTGCCTGGAGAATTAGAAGGTGCACCTGTATTACAATTTTTCCCGTTATTGCATTTGTCGGAAGAACAATGGCAAAAACTGAAAAGAGAAGCGAAATCTAATAGCTATTTTGCCGTGTTGAATAAGCGATATGATTATTATCGTAATAAGGTGGTGAAAGGCTTTTATGAAAATTATTTTTCTACTTTTTGATCGCCAAGTAATTTTTAGCCGATTGCTTAACGCCACTGAATCATAGCCAACAAGCCTTTATCGATATGCAAACAGGGCTTAATCAGCTTTTCAAAAATTTCCATTATGGCAAAACGCAATTTACTTAATCGTTTGTTTTCCCCGAATATTGATAAGCTCATGTTTGTGGCAACAAAAAGCTGATCATATTACGACAGATCAAATTCAAAATTTAATTAGCCTAATGCGCCAATTGGTGCAAGAGGGTGGTCGTCATGTAGAATTTGAGGGGATTGATACAGAATATACGGCAATTGCTGCGATTCGAGCGACAAAACAAGTTTTAGTTAATCAAAACGGTAAACAAATCAAAAGCTATTCAAGGAGTACGTTCTGTAGATAAGCAACTTATTACGCTTTATCCGGGTTCTGTTCCAAGTAAACTACCTAATGAAGAGTTCTGGTCAAAAACAATCTTTTGATTTTGATTCCTTTGAACCTCAAGTTTTACAACAAGGTGAAAGCATTCCGCATTTAAGAATGGATGCAGTTTTACAGTTTTTATTGGCGGATAGGTTTGATTGATTCTCACCAGGATGTAGGGGGGAGAATCACTCGATTATAAAAGCTGCCATTAATCATGGTTTTATTCAGATGATATTTGCGGTAAGCCTCAAATACTTGCATATCAGGGCTTGGTTGGATTTTTGCCAAATGAAGCTAAATCACCTTGGTGTGTAAGACCTTCAAAATGATAATTAGCACGTCCAAGTGTGATAACGGGCATACCATGTAATAAGGCAGAAATACTCACTCGTGCTATTCAGCGTTACCATGCCTTTACCGCGACGAAGCAGAACGGGCAATGGCACATCATGCACATAGAACAGTCGCCCTTTTAAGTGAGGATAGCGGCTTTCAAATTCTTGAATAACGGGATCATAATGAATAAAAACCTCTATCCATTGGGTGATGCTTAATGACTAGATTGAGATTGCTTGGTGCTGATTCAGCAAAAGATTGCAAGACTTCACACAAGAATGCGTCGACACTATTAAAAATCACAATGTACTTTCACTTGGCTATCATCATAAACTTGCAATGGCACAACAAAGAAATCACCTAATTTCCCTCGGTTGACTTTTTCTTGCAAAGGTACGATCACGCAAGTAATAACAAGCGCGCTTGATGCCTGATGTAACCCAGAGTTTTATATAGTATTTCAGATTCAGAATGCGGTGATGTTGGTATTTCGGGTAATTATCTCGTCCAAAGTAAGCTTTTAGTGTAATAAGCGATTACACTTTTGCCATCGGTAAAACCTTGGCTAATTTATGGTATAGCTGGTTCAGGTAAATCTTCAGCTTGTTCAAGATAGAAATCAGCTTGACGAGGAAGAGAGAAAACGCATTTACCCCTTTGTTTTTCGAGTGTTACGTAATCTGGGCGGAAATAGCCTTCTTCAAATACCCAAAAATGGAATCTGTTCATCTTGTGATATTTTTGCGATTTTTGTGGTATTTACGGTTGTCACCAAAGCAAACTATCGCATCAATATTGTGTTGCTTGCAAAAATAGTTGCAGGTAAGGGTAGAACTCATCACTGAGCCACGATAAGCAATCGTGTTTTCAATCGATGACGGATAAAAATGCTCATCGCCACCGTTAAAATTGATTTTATAAACGGTTTTTCCTTGTTCCACTAACCAAGCAGAAAGATCGGCAGTGGCCGATCGGCCCTTTGCAAGCAAGAACCGCTGGGAAGTTTGGGCTAATTCATCTAAATAATGTTTCATTCTAAAACCGTTATTCATTGTGTAATCAAAGGATATTTTACCCTGATTTTTAAGTACGCAATGCGCGCACTAAATGCTGCAATTTGCCATATTGTTTAGCTAGCCAATGGCGATGAATGCCACTGTGATTAAGCGCTAAACGCTGTGCTTTTAAAATTTCAATCGCTGTTTGAGCATTGGTTAGCTCACCCGTATTCGGATTGACATATTGTGGATAATAGACCAATGTGCCAGCAATAAGTTCTAACAATGAAAGTTTTCGATTGCGGCGCTTTAAGAGCAGTGATCAATCAGTCAATCCCAGTGGCTATAAAACGGTAAACCATAGCAATGTACAGTTTTGTTTCTAGCAAAGCTTCAAAGCCTGCAAGAGATGTCATGGTGTGTAGTTCATCCACGGCATTGATGCAGTCAAGCACGTTTTCTGTTTTTGCAATTTGATCCGCCAATTTGACCGCTTGCGATTCTGCAATATGACCAATGCGGTTACCACTACAAACATCCGGGTGTGGCTTATAAACGATATAAGTTTCAGGGTTTGCCGCGTACTGTTTTTAATAAATCTAAATTAGTGCGAATATTCGGGGGAGCCGGTTCTGAATGAGACGCATCATCTTCGACCTGTCCCACCACTAAAGATTTTTCTTTTGTCTGTATTAGGGTAAAGAAAAATGTCCTTCGCCGATATTATATTTACCGATATGTTGTGATACCAACGATTGTTGTAGCTGGCTGGCTTCGATTAAATCCGCTTGGTAAATTGTTGATGCTGCAAAAATCTCTTCTAAGCGAGAAGGGCTTTCTGCATTGAAATAGATACCTAAATCGTCACACACTAAAGACAGTGGCGCAACCAAGTTTGAGCCAAGCCCAACTGAACGAATAAACCCATCTTCCATTCTGAGCACGTTAATATTATGCGCTTTAGCATACTTTAGCGGCTTCTTTTCCCGTTCCCCATAGCAACAAGCGGTCATTTTTGGTGAATGTTTTACCATTGAGTTTGCTCACATCTTTAACAAAATGTAGCTTGCAGCTTGGTAAACGGAAAAACGGTTTAATGACTGCACGTTTCATCAACGACATTCCAACGCAATAGAGATTGCCTTGTAATCGAAAGTTAAGTGCTTTGGTGAATGATGTGGTTAATGACATCAAAAATTGTTCCCGCTTTACCAGTATTCGGATTCAAATAACGGGTATATTGAAAATATGCCGCATAAAACAGCTGTAAAATTGACCGCACTTTACGGCGCTCACTTTGTGCCAATGCTTTTAGCATTCGGATGACGATCATCCGTCACGCCCCAGCCAGCAAAACCATGGTACGCCAAAAAGTCACCACTGGTTTTCCCACTAATAATGCTTCAAATCCCATTTGAGAGGTAACACAATAAACTTTCTCTACGGCTTTAATCAGCGAAATCGGATTGACGGGATCACTAAAAAAATGCACGTTGCTTGGATAATTTTCATTTGGCGAAAAATAACCCTGCTTTTTACCACTAATACATCAGGATGGGTTTTTCACTAAAATTTTGGCATCTGATTTTCTGCAATAGCGGCTTGCAACATTTGTGCAAAATGCTCAGCATCGGCTTGACCATATTTCACCGCCATATCGCCAAAGGTTTGATCGATAACAAGCACTAACGGCTCATCACCTTCTTTCTCATAATCCACCAATGTTTGGTTATATTTTGAAAGTTGATGCGTCACAATTTGTGACCGAGCTTTTTCCGCTAAAACCTCATCACACTCACCTGCTAGAACAAGCTGTTCCAATGTTGAGGGACGAGTCGTGTCGTAATAAATACCTAATTTATCCACAACCATAGAAAGTGGTGGATAACCATCAGCTCAAAACCAAAGAGAACGTAAAAAGCCGTCTTCTAAGGCGATAAACGGTAAGTTATGTTGCTGTGCGTATGCGCGTGATCGTAGAAGGACGTAACCCCAACCCAACAGAATCAGCCTTCGGCACAGAAAAATGCGTGCGAAAGCCAATTCCTCATTAGGAAAAATGAGGCTAAATGCGGAATGATTCCGTACGAGAAAATCAGAGAAGTTGGCATGGTTGTTTAATTTCTTAGGGTTATATGTTACTTGCTGAAAATTATTATAAATCTAGATGAAAGAAGACATGATTTTTAGAGAAATATCCAACGTAATTTTGCTAACAAAGTAATGGGAAGATAAACTTTCCCATATCATTAAAAATCAAGAATAGTGTCTTTAATTTTTATAATCTAGCAATAGATTATTAATTATTACTCCAGCTAAATAGTTTGTTTTGAGGCAACTATGGGTGATTTTTATCCCCGGGTCATTTGTATTCTCATGATTTTTAGTTCTAGGGATTCTAGCTTTCAATCTAATGATATCTGAGTAAAATTCAGAATTCTTTGATGTACAAATTACAGCATCATTTTTACCCGTTTTTGAATAGTTAAGAAACTTTCTTTGATATCTTTAGCTCAGTACTTTTAAATACAATGGATCTTTACCTTTGTAATATTCTTCTGAGCCTAAATAAGGATCAATCGAATAAGTCTTATAATTACCCAATAATGCATGATATAAAAGCTCACGTTCCACCAGATGAAGCGCCTAATATAACAATTTTATCCTCATTTATCTCATATAGAGAGGCTAGACTTTGATAAATTTTTGGATGTCTTTTTCTACATTAGTGTCGAATTTTGTATTTAAGCCATGACAACCAAAATGCCCCACCTAAATCAGCAATTCTTACTATATGGCATTCGGTAGTAATGTGTTACTGATAAATGGATAAGAGTGTAGTAATAACGCTCTAATGGTTTTTCATTAGATTTATTTGTGTAGAGAAAAATAATCAAAAGATCTAATGTAGTGTTTAATTTAGGTTTTTCTAGATTAAAATAGACATTATTTAAGCAATCAAATGTTTCAGGGAAATACGGGTAGTAATTCATCGTATTTCTCAAGCTCTATTTTCTTGAAAACAGTAGTGCCCTAATAAATATTCTTGTAGCACAAAACCACATAGATAGTTTATAAAACTACATTATTAAGATTGTTATCTCTAGCGTAAGAAAGGAAAAACATTTGCTTTAATTCCTATGTGTTAGATAGTAATAATTTATCTAATAGAGAAATCATCTAACAAATCTATTAATAATAGGGCTCTATTGATTGGTTTGTTTTAGGTAATTGTATGTTTTATTAAGAATTTCAGTCAAAATAGGTATAATTCTATCACATGAAAATGAAAAATTTATTCTCTGATGCAGAGATGTTAAATTGTGGATATAAGTCTTAATAAAATCAAAGTATTGCTTATATATTTTTCCTAGAAGGGTAAATTTTGATTTTACTCTCATTTTTAGAAAGAAAGTTATCTTCTATAGCTAATATTGTAGCTAAGACCAATATCATGAACAAGAAAATCAAAAACTGTATACTTTGATTATTATAAATCCAATCATTACTTTGTTTTTGGAATATTTGCATTTATTAATATTTCTTGTTGTATTTCATTTAGGTGTTTTCATTATTTGAAATTTCCATTTTGGTATTGTTCTGCAAGCGTTTTTCTTTGTTCATTTATATGATTGTAACAGGAATATTCTCAATGTGAATAAACTCAGAAGAATCATATAGCTAGGTAAGACAGCAGATAAATATGTTTTAATTTCTTCGTCAGCTTTTCTTTCCATTGGCTGTATAGAAAGCAAATAAGTCTTGACACGACACCTGTATTTTCTTTTTTAAAGCGACAACGGCAGTATTTTAAAAAGATAATGCTTGAGATTACACACTTTTTCTTCAATTTCAGATAATTCAATACGATAAACTATTAAATTTTATCTGTTCATCCTTACGCCCCTAGAACATAGAAGACTCCATCTTACTGGAAACCGTAGTCGCAGTTCTATAAGTTCTTTTCACCATTTTCATTAATAAATAAACATTCATTATGCTTTGGTTTGCATTATTGAGGTATCCTCTCATGACATAGAATACCGCTATTCACAGATTTCATCATTCACAATGCTAATTTAGCATTTAGCACTTCACGTCCAACAGGAAGTTCCTCCTGTTCTAAAAGCATTTCAGGTGTACATATCAATATAAGTTGTTACAACATAGTTGCCTAGTTGCCCATATAGTATTAATGATTCTAGCGTCTGGGAATTTTTGGAAAAGCATATTCACACAGGTTTTCTAATTTTTCTCCACAGAATAGAAATTCTTAATAGAAGGAAGATTTCTCCTGGATTAAACTTAGGATTAAGAACTTTGTTGCATTGCAAAAGAAGGCGTTGATACCCAGTTGAGATCTGTTCTTTTGCGATATAATCCAGCCAGCTAGAAAGGTTAGTTAAGTCTTCGGCTAGCTTAAAACAATTTTTCTCGCCGTAGGCGAGGTTGCCAAAATTTCATACATAGAAAGATCGAAAGCAAAAAGGTGCCTGATTCATAAAAGCAGTTTTAGATGACAGTTTTAATTCGAGATGTCGTCCATTTTCATTAAATTGAAAGTAGCTTCTCTTCCGATTTGAACTCCTTTTGGTTTGTCCGGTTGTTCCTGATGTAAAGATAATATAAGCTAAGTCTTTTTCAGATAATTCGAGTTGAATCATCCAGTTACTTTTTCGAATTGACTTGTGGCAATGATAGATAAATTTTTGGGCTTTAGACCTTATCACAAATATAGTCTAAGCGACTTTTTGGATAAATGTTATCAACAGGAATGAAAGGGATTTTGTGTAATAAAACAAGCATAAAATTGCTATAACGAAATCGATCTCTTTATGCCCATATATCACTAATGGAATGTTATTATTTTTATTAAGAGAAGAGTATCTCTCAATAAAATTTTTAATTCTGCTTTGTAAAATCATTCCATGTACAACTTTCCTTAGAATTTACAAGAGCAATGCCTTGCGTGTTTTCTAGGCGATAGTTTAAGATTCTTCTAAATTAGAGAAATCATTAATTGTTTTTCATTGGATACCCTTATATGTTTTTCTACGTATTCAATCAATTGTAGATGAATTGCTCATAATTTCCACGATTTCCTCAAAGGGAATCTCTACATGGAATGTTTCTTTAATTGCAACAACTAAATCCATTACACTTACAGAGTCTATTAATCCTGATGAAAGTAATTCTTCAGAATCAGAAACATCTTTCTGTACGATTTGAGAGATAAGTTGTAATACTTGTTTAGATGTAGACATGGTAGCTCCTATTTTTGAGGGTTATGAAAAATATATTATTGTGTTAAATATATTGCACAGTTAGATTTGCTTCTCTAAGCATAGTTTTTAAGTAATTCGATGTTGTTATCAGCATGCTCAGCAGCTAATTTCCAATAAAAATAACTTTCTCATCTATTTTTCAAATAGAAATTTTGCTTTTTATCTAATTCTACCCTAATTTTGAAAAGCGAAAATACATACAGCGTATGCAAGAGACTCTTCTTTTCAAAATATCATCCTTTTCCAGAAGAGAGATTATATCTTGCCATTTATTTTCATTTAATAAAATTTTTGACTTTAAAAATTAATCAAGGCTATATTATTTTTGCATAGTTATCCACCGATCTAATAAATAATTAACCTTTTTATGGTTATTTTTAATTCCTCGTAGATAGTCTATATATAGATCTGATGGCATTAAGATAATATGCTTTCTCCAAAAGCCTATCCAGTTGGTCAACTAGTTTTGCTTTTTATTATTATTTATCTTGGCTAATCTGGCTATTGCTATGCGGCATGCTGGATCGCTTTATAAGCATCTCTTTTTTCATATTCAACAAGATGATTGATGAGACTCCTTAATTTAAAAATATCCATGCATAAATATGATGCTATCAATTCAAGTTTAAATAGAATTTTATCATTTTTAGACATTTTCAACAAGGATTCTATAATGTTCAGTCCCAAATTCGAGATTATCCAAATAAATTTCTTTGGCCCGAAGTATAATTTTTCAGTGCTTTCAGTCAAAGATTTACTTTTTCTTAACTTTTTCAAGATTTGTTTATAAGCTATCTTCTTGTTTGATATATGCCAGAGTATATTAAAGCTAATAGATTTTCATATACAGATAATGTATTGTTTTAGCAAAATATGAGTATAATTTTCAGGTTTTCCAAGTTGTAAATCGATCTTGGCTTCAATATTCTAATTGGTTTCGCTGTAAACTACTTTTATTTAAAGTATCTAATAATTCAAAAATTATTATTCATAAATAAAGCATTAAAATATTTATTTTCATACTTTTCTTTTTCTTTTTAGTAGAAAAAGTAATTTGAATCAAGCATTAACTTGGTGCGAGTTTCAATAAGTCTCCAGTTTTTGATATTTCTCAGCTTGTTCTATCATCGATTCAATAATAGGAAGTTTATTCTGATTGCTATCACGATTCAGGTTTATAATTGCCTGATAAACACGTCTCACAGTTTCCTTGATCTTGAAATGGAAATGTTTCTTTTATACGTTTTTCATATAATTTATAGGGTTTTCCATTATTTTGAATAATTGAGGATAATGCTGATAAAAGTTCTTTTTCCGTGTATAAAACAGGCCAAAGCCATCTTTTCATATGAAAAATAGCCTTGTTGATAAGTATGATTTCCCTGAGAAGAAAGATTCTTTATCAAATTGATAGTACACAATTGCTTTATTTAGATAAGCCATGTCAAATGCTGACAGAAGAGTAGTCAGTTATTAAGATAGAGGACTCACCAAATAAATCTTGCATACTTTTATCTCCGCTTTTCTCCAGACCAACATTTTATGTATTTAGGTACCTTAGAATTGATTGAGGTATGGCTGAATATTAGGATGTGGAGCAAAAATAACCTCATAGTTATGTTCATCAATCATTTTCAATTCTGATGAATGAAGTAAACTATACCAATGTTTAGCATATTCAGTTTCCATAAAATTTTTATTGATGGTACGGGTATTTGCTCCAGCTGCCGTGACTAGTTCCAACAATATTATTTCGCCATGTTGGCATAATAAGAATCTGATTACTATTATCTACTTTTTAGAGAAAAAGGCTGTCGTATCGAGGAAATCCCGTTAATACAACCTCTTTTTCTGTTAATTTATATTTATTTTAGGTTCTGTACTATTGAGTTATATTCTGGTTTGAGTAGTTGTCACAAAACAATATAGATTCTTTTTGGTATTAACCCATCTAGACAAATCGTCTTTTGTTACACCATGTTGTAGAATACAAATTTCTTACTAAATTCATATAAATCTCCAAAATGGTTATTAATATGAGCTTCTAAATGACTTGAGATAATTTTACTTGCTTTTGCATAATTTATTTTTGAAATCATTTGTTCCAAATTCCACTAATTTAAAGCCTTCTTGGGCAAGCCTATTCCAATCAGATGAACTTTTTATTTAATGCAAAATAGCAAACTGGCTAGGATGGTTTTCTCATTATATAACGATATAAATGTCTCGCATTATCATCAGCTTTTCGTTTCTCGATCCATAAGTAGCCAACTACCATCACTCAGGTATTTTTCAGAGTATGTGAATAGATCTTCAATTTCTTTTGGAGAGATTCCATTATTACTTTTCCAAGGATGGATATACGCATATTTTAGCGTTAAGAGATATTTTAAAGTTTCTCAGATAATGGAATATTGCCATATGGAACCCAAAGTCTCTTTTCATACACAAAAGTTTATCATTAAATGTGTTTTTTTACTGTTTTTGAATATTCTGGAAAACTTTCTCCTGTTTTAGATTCGATACTAAAAAGGGAAATCAAAGTATGTAAAATAGCTAACTAGTATTTGTTTTTGTTCTCTATCTATATTTTCAATGTAAGCCATTTGGAATGGTGGTTCTGCATTTTTAAAGCACCAAGCATTCCAACTTTTTAGCGAAACATCCAGATCCCAATCTAATCCAAATTCCATAATATCATCAATAAATGAAAAATGCTTCATCTATAAAATGATAGAATTTTTGCTTAGCATTGTTGTCAAGAAAATTAATTTTTCTGGAGAATTTAATACATTGAATATACCAAACCTTAAATCATACAGGGCAGTGAATGAAATTAGGAATGCACTTCAAATTTATCCTTATAATTTCTTTTTAGCATAGGAAGAAATCCGAACTCAAAAACATCAGAGTATTTTTCAGGCTTCTTCCAAGAACCATCTAAAGTTGATGAGTTATCTTCTCTTTTCTATAAAAATAGATTGCAGATTTACAAAAGTTAGCATAACCGTTTTGAAGGTTGAATAAATAATCAGCAATGAATTTCCATCTTCAAAATTAGGTTTTACTCTGTTATCAAAATAAACCTTATTCTTACGAATTTCAGACATTTTAAAGAATGTGGTGGCTAGCAGATAGATTAATGAGTTTATCTAAATAGATATTTTTACATATGCGATCATCATTAAATCTAAATTTAAGAGGGTGAGTATCTTTTTACTATATTTGATTTTCCATAAAAAGAGCATATTAGTAGCTATCATAGCTGAGATCTGGTCTTTTTGTAGCTGTGAATCAATAGATTTGAAATAATCGGTATGTAAGTAGTCATCTGGATCCGTAAATACTACCCATTCAGTTTGAACATATTCTAGTCCTAAGTTACGTGCTGATGCTTGTCCCCCATTTTCTTTATAAATATATTGAATATTATGAGGGAAATTTTTGCCATTTTTATAATTTTTGCAGACGAGTCCGTAGAACCATCATCAACTAATATTAGCTGAATATGATTCTTAAAACTGAGACTCTGTTTTGTTAAGCTAGATTCATCAAGGTATTTTTCAACATTATATACTGCTGATACAACAGCATATTGATGAATTCCTTTGAGTTTTAATGGGATAGTATTTTTAATTTGATTTTACGTTTCTTATACATGTCTGTAAAATAATTTTGGGTCACGCATAAGCTTTCTTTAATTTCTTATCTAATTTATTCATGTGTAATCCTTATTTATAATACTTTTCTAAAACTTCAATTAATTGATTATTATAATTTGATACTTGATTTTTACTATTAAAATCATTAGCACAAAAAGAGTGCGGTTGATTTGCCATGAATGTCTTTAGTAACTTTTTATACTGCGCTCTTAGCATTTGCAGAGCGAATATTAAAAGTAATAGCAAATTTCTGGTGTAGAACGCTCTTTCCCTTCCAGATACATGGCATAAAGTGACGAAGTAGCAAATTAAGGTCTTTTTCCTCTAAATCTATTCGATAAGAATTCTTCTATTGCTTTCTAAACACACTCATATTTTTCAAAACACTTTTCTTGAGTGAATATAAGAATGGATTAATGCGAGTTTGTGCGTTTAATTCTCGTCCATATAGTTTTCTCAATAATCTTCGAGAGTTCATCTAGAGGAGTAATGTTGGAGTACTTGTACCTTTTTGCATACATTTTGTCTACGATGATGGACAGAAAAATAGAGGCTAATCCATTAGGTTTTGAAAATGGCTTTTTCTGTAAAGGCTTGGCCACAAATACATCATCATTAAAAATAAATAAAATGCTCACTCAGGGTTTGGAATCTTATGTAGATTAGCTTCAATAACATGATGAATTAAATGTGGGAAGATAATCTTGCATCAATAGATCTCACGATGATCACATAATTTTAATTTGCGGGATCTTCCTTGTTAAGCCAATCTGGTACTTTGATTATCTGTTACGATAAAATGTATCTCACCTCAGGGTAAGAATTTCTGTACGCTTTTAACCGAGTAAAATAGCTCGTTATGTTCCTCAGAATCTGGCATTTCATCTTTTCGCATAGAGTGCACAGTTGTTTGTAATTTTGTTTTCGTATAGTGTGTTTCTTTTCTTGCCATTTTTCGATCTTATCATTAACCCACGTAAAAACGTGACATCAATGGGTATTGATGTATTCATTAATGAGCTTTTCTAGTTTTTCTAGATCTCTTGATGATCAGAGAACTGTCGTTTCATCTAATTCACTAATTCCTTGTTCATTATTTAAAACAGGGTATTTATTATTTCAATGCGTCACGAAAGAATATATGTGGTTTGTAACAGAGTAAAGTTTTCTTTCATATTTAATATAACCTTACTAGATTATATTTAATATTGTAATATATATAGTTAGAATCATTGTACTGTTGTACTAGCTAGTCAAAGCTTGATGATCAATCAGCCTATTCTGCGTAGAGCTGTCAGTATTAAAGAAAGTGAATTATATTTACTGTATTATAGTGAGTCATGAAAACTCAAATGAATGTCATGAATTGGATCAATGTTAAAAGTGTAATACCATTTTTCATTCCTGATTGAATAAATGTTATACTCTTTACAGAATTATTTTCACGAATATGAGGCGTAATGAGTTTTGCAGTATTTGGCAAATCTTTGACCGCTATTCCTAATCATGAGATGAGACATTCAATGAAAAATTATCCACTAAAAGCAGTCTGTGCAGGGGTGATGTTTGGACTGTCCGCTTGTTCTTCGCTACCCACTTCAGGACGAGTCATTCGGCGGTGTTGGAGATGAACCAAGGTGCTGATGCATCTGAATTAGCAGCAAAAGTGAATGTAATTGAGCTAAATGAGTACGTTGGTGCAGCAAATGTGCATGGCACAACAAAGCCAGCGCTTTTTCAGGGTTTTGCGGATGTGCCTGGTAGCGGTGGCTATGCTGGTGCGGTAAATGTTGGCGATGTATAGAGATTTCCATTGTGGAAGCTCTCCAGCAGTATTTATTTGGTTCAACCTTTAGTAGTGCGAAGGACAGGGTAGTGGGCATGTTACCCAACTGCCAGCGCAAATCGTAACAAAATGGTACGGTCACAGTGCCATTTGTTGGAAATATTCGTGTCGCCGGGTAAGACACCAGAGGCTATTCAATCAGATTGTAGCCAGCCTTAGACGTAAAGCGAATCAGCCGCAAGCTGTAGTTAAAATTGCTAACAATAATTCATCAGATGTTACTGTTATTCGTCAAGGCACGTACAGTACTGCCATTAACCGTAAATGATGAACGGTTTTAGATGCAGTGGCTGCTGTGGGTGGTACAACAGGAAAATATTGAAGATGTGACCGTTCAGCTGACTCGAGGAAACTCAAGTGAAAACATTGGCATTTGAAACCTTGATTGCCGATCCCGCAAAAATATTGTATTGCGTGCAGGAGATGTCGTTTCACTTTTAAACACACATATAAATTTCACTGGTCTAGGCTGCCGTAGGCAATAACCAACAACGTTACGTTTTTCAAGCAGTGGTATTACGCTTGCTGAAGCCATTGGGAAAATGGGTGGTTTGATTGATACGCGTTCTGACCCGCGCGTGTGTTTGTCTTCCGTTATATACCATTTACGCAGTTAGATGCTCACGCACAGCAAGAATGGGCGGCCAAAAGGTTATGGTAACGGCATGGAAGTACCAACCGTTTATCGTGCGAATTATCACGCCGGAAACGATGTTCTTATTACAACGTTTCAATTCAGATCAAAAGATATTGTATATGTGTCGAATGCACCACTTTTCAGAATTCCAAAAATTCTTGAGAATGATTTTTCTCGATTACTCTCCGGTAACGCAGCACGACCAACACGATCAGAAGTTATTAATTTAAGGGGATGACATGACATATCGAAAATCCGGCGATGCCGACGAAAAAGAAAAATCACTCTGGAAGAAAACTGAAACCACTTTTTGGTCTAACAGTTGATTCCCAGCCACCTTTTTGCTGGCGTTTATTTTGGAATGTTTGCGTCGATATTTATGTGTCAGAATCGAGTTTTGTTGTGCGCTACCGCATAGCCAATCTTCTTTAAGTGGCGTTGGAGCATTATTACAAAGTACAGGTTTTTCACGCTCACAAGATGATACTTATTCCGTCCAAGAGTATGCAGTTCACGTCGCAATAGCTGAGTTGGAGCAAAACTCTACCGCTTCGTACTTTTTTATTCGAAAAAGGGCGATGTATTAAGTCGCTTTTAATGGGTTTGGATTAAACGATACTCAAGAGGCATTCTATCGTTATTTTTAGAGAGCGTTTGAGTGTTGATGTGAGATTCTATTTCCGGTATTGCAACCCTTCGTGTGCGAGCATTTTTAATGCAGAGGAAGGTCAGCAAATTAACTGAACGTTTGTTAAAGAAGGGTAGTCGTTAATCAATCGACTTAAATGAGCGAGCAAGAAAAAGACTACTCATTGAATTTGCTGAGCAAGCAGTCGCAGATGCAGAGAAAAATGTGAATGAAACTGCACATGCTTTTGAGTCAATATCGTATCAAAAATAAAGATTTTTCGATTTACCGGCGCAATCTGGCGTGCAAATTTCGTTAATTTCAACGTTTGAAAAAGTGAGTTGATTCGATGTTGAAACGCAACTAGCTCAATTAGTTTTCTATTACACCCAGATAACCCGCAAGTGCCAGCGTTGCAAATGCGTCAAAAAGCTTGAAAAAGATTGATGAACAAACTCGTCAATTATCAGAGCTAATGGCAACTCAGCTGCGACACAAACAGCGGATTATCAACGTTTAGTATTAGCGAATGAGCTAGCGCAACAACAACTGACAGCAGCAATGACTTCTTTGCAAAATACGCGTGGAGAAGCAGATCGCCAACAACTTTTATTTGGAAGTGATTAGCCAACCAAACAAACTCGGACTGGGCATTAGAGCCAAACCCGAATCTACAATATCATTGCGACCTTTATTATTGGTTTAATGTTATATGGCGTATTGAGTTTACTCATCGCCAGCGTAAGAGAGCATAAAAACTAATGCAATATGGTGACGAAACAACGTTTAAAACAGTCATTAGCTATTCAAGGACGGGTGATTAACGCGTTGCTTATGCGTGAAATTATCACCCGTTATGGGCGTCAAAATATCGGCTTTATGGCTGTTTGTTGAGCCTTTGCTCATGACTTTTTATTGTAATGATGTGGAAATTTATCCGTGCCGATAAATTTTCCACTTTAAATATGATTGCCGTTTGTGATGACAGGGTTATCCGATGGCAATGATGTGGCGAAATGCTTCAAACCGTGCGATTGGTTCCATTTCGGCAAACTCTGAGTTTTGCTTTATCACCGTAATGTTCGCGGTCCTCGATACCTATCTTTACTCGTGTGCTACTGGAAGTTGCTGGTGCTTCAATTGCCCAAATTCTTTTTATGGCAATCTTAGTCATGATTGATTGGATTGATGCACCGCATGATGTACTTTTTATATGCTCATTGCATGGTTTCCTCATGGTATGTTTGCTTTTTGGTTTAGGGTTAATCATTTGTGCTGATTGCTCAACAATTTGATGTGTTTGGTAAAATTTGGGGAACACTGGTTTTCGTGTTTATTACCAATTTCTGGCGCATTCTTCTTCGTCCATAATCTTCCGGCACAGAGCACAGTCTGATAGCGCTTTGGCTTTCCGATGATTCATGGTACAGAAATGTTTCGCCATGGCTACTTTTGACGATACGAGTAGTTACTTATGAGAGTATCGGTTTTTGGTCGTAAGTGATCTCGCCTTGTTATTACTAATGGCTTGGTGATGGTTAAAAACTTCAGTAAAGGGGATTGAGCCACAATGATTCGCGTGAATAATGTGTGTAAGAAGTATCACACAAATAGCGGTTGGAAAACCGTGTTAAAAAATATCAATTTTGAGCTACAAAAAGGCGAAAAAATCGGGATTTTAGGGCGAAATGGTGCGGGCAAAATCAACGCTCATTCGTTTGATGAGTGGTGTTGAACCCCAACAAGCGGCACGATTGAACGTTCTATGAGTATCTCTTGGCCATTAGCTTTTTAGTGGCGCATTTCAGGGTAGTTTAACAGGGATGGATAATCTACGTTTTATCTGTCGTTTGTATGATGTTGATCCAGACTATGTGACTCGCTTTACCAAAGAGTTTTCGGAATTAGGCGATTATCTTTATGAGCCAGTGAAGAAGTACTCATCAGGGATGAAAGCTCGACTTGCATTTGCTCTCTCACTTTCGGTTGAATTTGATTGTTACTTAGTCGATGAGGTAATTGCGGTAGGGGACTCTCGCTTTGCAGAAAAATGTAAGTATGAGTTGTTTGAGAAACGCAAAGATCGTTCTATCATTTTAGTTTCACATAGTCCCGAGTGCAATGAGAGTCTTATTGTGATAATGCGGTGGTGTTTAGAAAATGGCATCATGCACCATTTTGAAGATATGGACAAAAGCATATCAATATTACAACGAGACGCAAAAATAAGACTAAAAATGACCGCTTGTAATGTTTGTACAAGCGGTCATTTTTTATGGCTTTTTTACAAGCATAAAAGCTGATGATTGAGTGGGCTAGTTTTTCCACCAAGCAGCAAATCCAATCACTAATGCAAATACGGCAACCAAAAAGAGCTGAATTTTTCACATTTTGCCGAGTTAGTGCTGATTATGCAAACGGCGCTCTTCTAATTTTTGTTTATAAATTTCTAAATTTGCGGCATCAAACGAAAAGCCACAATGCGGGCAAAGTGTTGCGCTTTCGCTAATTTTTTTGCGACACTCTGGGCAGCGATGTAATGCCATAATTTTCCTCAACACATAATATTTCCTGACAAGCGGGCAGATTTTAGCAAAAATTGCAAAATAATCCTGCCCTTGAAGCGTGTGTGTCCCTATTTATTGCTCCCGTCTGAATGAGCGAATTCAAACGCTCCATTCTTTTGAATCACAGCTGATAAGAATTTTTCTACGCTGCGGCTTGAAAAGCGTTAAACAAAACCTGTATCTTTTCGGCAGCAAAAACTAATTCAAACGAATTTATCTGAGAGGGAAAAAATTATGGGGAAAAATCATTGGTGACTGACTTAGGTACAACAAACTCTTGTGTAGCAGTAATGGATGGCGACAAAGCGCGCGTAATTGAAAATGCAGAAGGTGCGCGTACCACTCCTTCAATCATTGCTTAGTTACCGATGACACGAAACTTTTAGTTGGTCAACCTGCAAAACGCCAAGCAATTACTAACCGAAAAATACATTATTCGCAATCAAACGTTTAATTGGTCGTCGTTTTGACGGTGAAGTACAACGCGATATTAAAATTATGCCTTTTTGAAATCGTGCGTGCAGATAACGGCGATGCGTGGGTAAATGTAAAGGCGATAAATTAGCACCACCGCAAATCTCTGCTGAAGTATTGATGACTGCAGAAGATTTCTTGGGTGAGCCAGTAACAGAAGCAGTAATTACTGTGCCTGCGTACTTCAACGATGCACAACGTCAAGCAACTATCGATGCAGGTAAGTGCGAGGCTTAGATGTAAAACGTGTCATCAACGAACCAACAGCTGCAGCATTAGCATTCGGTTTAGGTTCAAACAAAGAAAACCAAGTAATTGCAGTTTACGACTTAGGTGGTGGTACATTCGATATCTCAATCATCGAAATTGATAACTTCGACGGCGAACAAACTTTCGAAGTATTAGCAACAGGTGGTAACACTCACTTAGGTGGTGAGACATTGATAACCGTGTCATCGACTACATTATTGATGAGTTCAAAAAGAGCAAGGTGTTGATTTACATGACGACCCGATCGGCATTACAACGTGTGAAAAGAAGCCGCTGAAAAAGCGAGAAATTGAACTCTCATCAGCGCAATCACAGAAGTGAATCTTCCGTATATCACAGCAGATGCAACAGGTCCTAAACACTTAGCAATCAGCGTAACGCGTGCGAAATTAGAAGCTTTAGTTGAAGATTTAGTAGCAAGCTCAATTGACTCATTAAAAGCAGTATTAAAAAGATGCAGGTAAGAGTGTAAACGAAAATCCACGATATCATTCTCGTGGGTGGTCAAACTCGTATGCCATTAGTGCAACAAAAAGTGGCTGAATTCCTTCGGTAAAGAAGCTCGTAAAGACGTAAACCCAGATGAAGCGGTGGCAATGTGGTGCTGCGGGTTCAAGGTGGCGTACATAAGGTGATGTGAAAGACGTTCTATTGATAGACGCAACCTCATTATCGCGGTATCGAAAAACTATGGGTGGCGTGATGACAACCCTGATTGAGAGAAAAACACTACGATTCCAACTATCGCAAGTGCGTTCTCAACTGCGGAAGATAACCAAGCAGCGGTAACTATCCACGTGTTACAAGGTGAGCGTAAACGTGCGGCAGATAATAAATCTTTAGGTCAATTCAACCTAGAAGGTATCAACCCTGCACCGCGTGGTATGCCACAAATTGAAGTTACTTTCGACATCGATGCGTGAACGGCGTAATCAACGTATCTGCGAAAGATAAAAAACACAGGTGAAGAGCAACAAATCCGCATTCAAGCGTCTTCAGGTTTATCTGATGAAGAAATTCAACAAATGGTGCGTGATGCTGAGGAGGCAAACGCAGATGCAGACCGTAAATTTGAAGAGTTGGTTCAAGCGCGCTAACCAAGCAGACGGTATCGCACGCAACTCGCAAACAAATTACCGAAGCAGGGTGATGATGTGTCAGCTTCGAGACAAAGAGAAAATTGAAGCAGCAGTGGACGAGACTTGAAAACTGCAGCAAAAGGCGAAGATAAAGCAGAGAGTTGAAGCAAAAATTGAAGCATTAATCAAAGCATCTGAACCACTCATGCAAGCAGCGCAAGCAAAGCACAAGCTGGCGAACGGGAACCACAGCAATCATCAGCAAAGATGATGGCGTGGTAGATGCTGAATGTAGAAGTGAAAGACAACAAATAATTTCACGGCTCTTCGAGCATAAATAAAGGCGTGGAAACACGCCCTTTGGTGAGTATATAAATGATCCCCTCTTTAGAAAAAGAGGGGTAGGGAAGATGATATACGATATCAAATTCTCTTATGAGCTAAATTTACTTCTGCCAAATCTCCCCGCCCTCTTTGCTAAGAGGGGTCTGAAACCCTGAAAGCGGTCAAATTGCAGAATTTTGTAAATTTAAGGAATAGTTATGCCACTTACACTTTATCCATTTGCTACAATTCGTACGCATAACACAAAAGGAAAATACCGCGGAAAAGATAGGACAGCTTTTGGCAGAATAATTTTGCAAAATGTGACTAAAAATGAGCCTTATTATGGTGTTTATCTGAATTACGAATCGGATTTTACACGGGCTATTATGATGTTGCTGTTGCTCAAGAAAAAGTAAACCAGAAGGCAGTTTCTCAACCATTGAAATTGAAGATCTGACTTGGTATGAAATCTTCCCTACAATTGTGAATCAGTAGTTCAAACGTAGCAACATATTTGGAATAAGGAAAAGCAAGGCTTATTAAAACGTGCTTATAAAAGTGGATTTTTGAGAAATATTGTCAAATGGCAGAGTGGATATTTTACATTCAATTCACATTGCTAAAAATAGCGAGATGCAAGCGGTCCAGAAATAACAAAATATTTGCGAAATAAAAATACGGAAATACTATGGCAAAAAAAGATTACTACGAAGTCCTTGGCTTACAAAAAGGGGCGAGCGAGAACGACATTAAACGTGCTTATAAACGTTTAGCGTCTAAACATCACCCGGATAAAAACCAAGGCAGCAAAGATGCAGAAGAAAATTTAAAGAGATCAGCGAAGCTTTATGAAGTGCTAGGCGATGCTGCGAAACGTGCAGCTTGATGACCAATATGGCCATGCTGCTTTTGAACAAGGCGGTGGCGGTGCTGGCGGCGGTTTTGGTGGCTTCGGTGGCGGTTTTGGTGGCTTTGAAGACATCTTCAGCGAAATGTTTGGTGGTGGTTTTGGCGGAGGTGGTCGCCGTCAACGTGTGGTGCGTGGCGATGATTTACGTTACGACAGTGAAATCGCTAGAAGAAGCGGTAAAAGGCTGTAAAAAGATATTCGCCTTTCGACATTAGCAGAGTGTGATACCTGTCATGGCACCAGGTGCAGAAAAGATTCTAAAGTGGAAACTTGTCCGCATTGTCGCATGGTTCTGGTCGAATTCGCCGTCAGCAAGGTTTCTTTGTGAGTGAATCTGTTTGCCCAAGCTGTCACGGTTCAGGCAAAAAAATCGAGAAACCATGTAAATCTTGTCACGGTGATGGGCGCGTTCAAAAAGCGAAAAACCTATCGGTCACTATTCCGGCAGGGGTAGATAACCAATTACGCTTATCTGGCGAAGGTGCTGCAGGGGAAAAATGGTGCACCAGCGGGCGATTTATATGTAGTGATTCACGTTCGTGACCATGAGGATTTTTGAACGTGATGGTTCAAACCTTTACTGCGAAGTGCCAATTTAGCTTCACTCAAGCGGCATTAGGCGGAGAGATTGAAGTACCGACTTTAGAAGCGCAAGTTGAAACTCAAAAATCCCAGCAGAAACACAAACGGGTAAACTCTTCCGATGTGCGTGGTAAAGGGTAGCAAGCCCGAGAGGTGGCTATGCGGGTGATTTAATCTGCAAAGTGATTGTTGAAACACCAGTAAAAATTAAGCGAAAGAACAAAAAGAGCTTCTCGCGCAAATTAGAAGAAAGTTTTTGATGGCAAAGGCAAACATCGCCCACAGCAAGAAGGCTTTTAGATAGCGTGAGAGAACTTCTTTACAATTTGAGTAATACACTAATCGCACAAAAGGCTTGGCATAAAATGCTAAGCCTTTTTCTTTCTCGTGAGTCTGAATACTACTAGTTTACAAGCGGTTTGTTTTTCCCAGTTTTTGCAAATTTTATCGTAAATCAGACCGCTTGTGAAGGTGAGGAGAAGCGCAGATGTGATAGAATATCGCAACTTTTTATCGCACTAAGCGGTCGAAATTTTACGATTTTTGCAAAAATAGATGTGAAAGAAGGCAATATAATGACAAAAACATATTCATATTTTGGGTATCTGCGCGCACCTTTATGGGCGGTGTTGCAGTGATCGCGCGCGAGTTGGCTACACATGTTACTGGTTCGGATACTAACGTTTATCCGCCAATGAGTACTAGAAAATCACGGCATTGAAATTATCCCGAATTATGATGTTGCGCAATTACAACCTGCGCCGAATTTGAAGTGATTGGTAATGCGATGAGCCGTGGCAATCATGCGTGGAATATGTGTTGGATAACCAATTGAATTACACTTCTGGCTCGCAGTGGTTGCATGATAATTTGCTAAAAGATCGTTGGGTATTAGCCGTTTCTGGTACACATGGCAAAACGACTACAACAGGAATGTTGGCGTGGATTTTTGGAGAAAAACGGCATCGATGCGGGTTTCTTAATCCGGTGAGTCGCGGGTAATTTTGGGATTTTCTGCGCGTGCAGGTTCAAAGACAATTCTTTGTGATTGAAGCCGATGAATATGATTCCGCCTCGATAAGCGTTCGAAAATTCGTACATTACGCGCCGAAAACGTTAATTATCAATAACATTGAATTTGACCATGCTGATATTTTTGATGACTTAAAAGCGATTCAACGCCAGTTCCATCATCTTGTGCGTACCATGCCACAAAGTGGCTGCATTTTGTCAGCCGTTTCCGATCAAAACGTGCAAGATACGCTGAAGATGGGCACATACAGCCAATTACAATTTATTGGTGCAGGAAAAGAGTGGTTTGCTAAACGTGTAGTGGCGAGATTGCTCAGCATTTGAAGTGTATCACTTTGGCGAAAAAGCCGGTGTGGTGCAATGGCAAATTATCGGCGCACACAATATGCACAATGCGTTAATGGCGATTGCCGCCAGCCATCATGCAGGTGTTTTCTGTGGCGGGGGCATGTGAGGCATTAGGTTCATTTATTAATGCACGAATCGTCGTTTAGAAGTCAAAGGCGAGGTGCTGCCCAGGTCACTGTTGTGCCAGTGGTTTGCCCACCATCCAACCGCGATTGAAGCCACTATTGGTGCAATGCGCGTAGCAAAGTGGGGAAAGAGAGGCACGAGTCTTGCGAGTAGCTTGAGCCACGTTCTAACACGATGAAAAATGGGCGTGCATAAAGAAGAGATTGCACCGCAGAAGTTTGAAAGGTACCGAATGCGGTATTTGTGTATCAGCCAGGAAACTATTCCATGGCGGTGAGCGTGATTTACTGATGCGTTAACTCAGCCAGCAAAATGGTCTGCAAATTTGGAGATGAGCGCTGAGTTGATGCGGTAACGCGTGGAAGCAGAAAAGCGGTGATCACATCAACTTGTGATGAAGTAATGGTGCCTTCGGTGGCGTCACGCAAAACTTTTAGAAAAATTGACCGCTTGATGGTAAACAATCTGATTTTCAGGTTGGGGGTTGTGATTAAACGGAAGGAATTATTTCGCGATATCCAAACGTCATGCTTGCGTAGTGCTTAGATTTTTGACATTGCGCCAGGATCACTAAAATGGCACTTCATGTACCACAGCAGCTTTCCAGAAACCATCTTTTAATGGAATGATGTTAACTGTGCCGTCTTCGCCAGTTGATCGAGAGAACGCGTGCTTCCACTTTATGTGAATGGCTGTGATCTTGAGTATCAAATCCTTTGAACGTTGCAGTAAGCGTTGCATTTGGTAATGGCTCGCCTTCATATAATACAACAACTTTTAAATGGCTCACTTTTTCACTGATGCAGGATTAACCATTGGCACGATTTCCAATTTGTGCCCTACTTTATCAACAACCACATTCACACCCATATCTTTACCTACATTGATAATCTGTTTTCCATACATAGGGTTTGTTCGCAGTAAGTCGCGTTCGGCGTATTTTCATATCTGCTGCTTCCAGCCTTCGGCATTTTGCGACCAGAAAGTTGGTTTATAGGTTGCAGAAATAACATAGCTACCTTCTGCTAAAGGTGCTTGGCTAACAAAGTGATAATTTTTATCGCTGATTGTTTTAATGCTTCGCTGCCTCAGCGTAATAAGTGCATTCCTTGCTCAGAAAGGCGTTTTTCTGGAATGGTTTCGAGCGTTGGGAATTCCGCCGTAACCTAAATCGACTATAACATGCTTTCCGCTGCTAATGGTGTGCTTTCGCCCAAACACGGTGTGCGTGAGGAAGAAGCTGCAAAAATACATAAAAAGTAGCTAATAGTTTCTTCATTGAAGATCACTTGTTAACGTTGACGAGCTTTGAATCTCAGGTTGCTTTTGCAAATGACATAAAGTTTGCCTTTGCGACGTACGATTTTGCAATCTTGGTGGCAGTTTTTCGCGCTTTTTAATGAGTTTAAAATTTGCATTTGCTGTATCCTTTGCGTTGAATGAGGCTTGCCATGCCTTTGAATTTATCGCTGAAGCGGCTTGCACGACCTTCAGTGTTCGCTTCCGGCGTTTGCCAGTATAAACAGGGGTGAGCTGATAGAAGTATCTAATGGGTAGAACGGATACTCTTTACCATCTGTCAAGTCATTGTTTTGAGGTTTGCTGCGCGAGCGAATAATCCAACCTTGTTGAGCTGAAGCATCATAAAATAATACCTCACGGTAGTTTTCTGGGTGGATGCCTTGTTTCATTTTATTTGTCCCTAAACTAAATAATATCCATTAGTAAATTATGGGAAAGCTTGTGATACAACAAAAGTCACATTTCAATAAATTTTTATGGATTTTAAATGTTTTGTGACTTGTTTTCTCTGTATTTTGCTTAAATCTGTGGTACTTTAAGCATAACTTTTAAGGAGGAGATTTATGGCTCGACAACCTAATTGCCCCTTCTATTCTTTCATGCCGACTTAGCGCGACTAGGTGAGGATGAGATGCAGTGTGAGCTGCGGGTGGCGATATTATTCATTTTGATGTGATGGATAATCACTTCGTACCAAAGTAACCTTTAGCCCAACCATTTTGCCAAGCGTTACGTAACTCACGGCATTACGGCTGAAATCGACGTGCATTTAATGGTTAAACCGGTGAGCGCCTGATTCCAGAATTTACTAAAGCGGGTGCAAACTACATTACGTTCCATCCAGAAGCAACCGATCGCTATCGATCGCAACTTACAGCTTATTCGTGAATTGAGCTGTAAAGCTGGCAGTGTTTAACCCGCAACACCGTTACATTATTTAGATTATGTCATGGATAAAATTGATATGATTTTATTGATGGGAGTAAATCCGGGATTTGGCGGACAAAAATTTATTCCAAGCACATTAAACAAATTGCGTGAAGTACGTCATCGTATTGATGCTTCAGGCAGAAGCATTCGTTTAGAGTGGATGGCGGTGTAAAAATCGAAAATATTGCTGAAATTGCTGAGGCTGGGGCGAGATACTTTTGTTGCCGGTTCAGCGATTTTGATCAACCGGATTACAAGGCTGTGATTGACCAAATGAGCAAATCTTGCTGGTCTTTAAGAAATAAGCGGTCGTTTTTGCAATGCAAATTTCACGGCTTTAATGGATAAACCCTAGTCTTAATGTTAAAATGAAACAGCTTTTTCGCTTGCACTATGTTTAGCGAACCTTTTTAGTTCGAGTGTATCGAAAAGCTTATCTGGTTCGACCTTGCTATGCTAGGGTTGAATTTAGTGAATGCACTACTAACTAACTCTCGCATTTTGCGAATTTTACTATAATAGGAAACACAAAATGAGCATTGAAGAACGCATATCATCGTTGATCAATTAGGCGCAGACCTGCGGCAGATTAAACCTGAGCTTCATTCATCGAAGATTTAGGCGCGGAACTCTTTAGATACTGTTGAATTAGTAATGGCTTTAGAAAAGAATTCGATATCAGAAATTCCTGATGAAGAAAGCTGATTACAACAGTTCAATCAGCGATTGACTATGTAACAAAAGCAAACGCATAATTCAGTGAGGCGGTTTTTAAACCGCCTTATTTTTTATCCCCTGACGGTTTTGTTTATAACCAGATTGTGTTGAATTTATTCAGATAAACACATAAAAGGAGCTTGCATTCGGTCTGAAAATCCGTATTATACGCCTGTTACACATTAGGGGTCGTTAGCTCAGTCGGTAGAGCAGCGGACTTTTTAATCCGTTGGTCGAAGGTTCGAATCCTGCGACCCACCGCTTAATGTAAACTTCTCTAAAGGGTCGTTAGCTCAGTCGGTAGAGCAGCGGACTTTTAATCCGTTGGTCGGTTCGAATCCTTCACGACCCACCACTAGAACATTCCCTTTCGGGTCGTTAGCTCAGTCGGTAGAGCAGCGGACTTTTAATCCGTTGGTCGAGTTCGAAAATCCTCACGACCACCATGATTTCTTTATTTTCTCTTTAAATCATTCTGAAATAGCATCAAAATTTGCCCGCTTATTCGCTTTTATAGTGTAAAAATCCTTTCTCGAATTATTTTAGAAAATGTAAAACAGATGTTTAGAAAATATTGATCGCATTAGGCTTGCTTGGCACGATGATTGGTGGTGCAGCATTTATGCCTATCAAAAACTCAATGAGCATGCGAGCATCCATTAACTACAAAAAGCAGATCAGTTTTTATTGTTGAAAAGGCACCTCAAGCCAAAAATTAGCACAACTGCTTGAAGAACAGGGGATTGTTCAACATGATGATGTTCAATATTTGCCTTATTTGATTCGATTTAACCCGCAATTAAGCAAATTCAAAGCAGGAACTTATTCGCTTAATGGTTTAAAAACGGTTGAAGATTTACTTAAACACTTAAATTCAGGCAAAGAAGCGCAGCTAAACGTGCAATTTATTGAAGGAAAAACCTTCAAAATTTGGCGTGAACAACTCTCAAAAAGCCAGCTATTTGCAACATACTTTAAGCTGAGAAATCTGAAGCAGAAATTGCGAATTGCTTGGTCTTCCACATGAGAAATTAGAAGGTTGGATTGCACCAGATACTTCACAGCTATGTGCCAGGATCGACAGATTTAGACGTTTAAAGCGCGCTTATCAAAAGCGCAAAAAGCTTTAGAGGCAGCTTGGCAAAATAGAGCGGAAAATCTACCGCTTGCAAATCCTTATGAAATGTTGATTCTTGCTTCTATTGTGGAAAAAGAAACGGGGATTGCGCAGGAACGCCCACAAGTTGCTGGTATTTATCAATCGCCTACGAGCGAAAATGAAGCTGCAAACCGACCCAACTGTGATTTTATGGCATGGGTGATCGTTACACAGTGCAATATTCGTAAAAAGATTTAGAAGAAGCAACGCCTTATAATACTTGTAGTAATTGAGGGCTTGCCACCTACACCGATTGCGATGCCGAGTGAAGCCGCGTTAAAAGCAGTTTCTCAACCTGATAGTACGCCGTATTTTTATTTTGTGGCAGACGGTAGCGGTGGGCATAAATTTAGCCGCACTTTAGATGAACATAATAAAGCGGTGCGTGAATGGATGAAAATTGAGCGTGAACGAAAAAGTAGCTAAACCATAAGGATAATGAAAGGTAAATTCATCGTATTAGAAGGTTTAGAAGGTGCGGGAGCACGCGCATCGAGCGGTAGTTAGCACAACGCTGATCAGGCATTATGGATATCGTCATGACTCGGGAGCCGGGTGGCACACCGTTAGCTGAAAAATTACGCCACTTAATCAAGCATGAATTGGAAGAGCCCGTATGCGATAAAGCGGAATTATTGATGTTATACGCTGCGCGCGTGCAGTTGGTAGAGAATGTGATTAAACCTGCACTTGCTGAAGGCAAATGGGTGTTAGGGGATCGTCATGATATGTCCACGCAAGCTTATCAAGGCGGCGGCCGCCAGATTGATGGCCATTTATTAGACACACTTAAGAAAACGATTTTGGGTAAATTTGAGCCAGATTTCACAATTTATCTCGATATTGACCCGGTTATCGGCTTAGAACGGGCTCGTGGTCGGGGCGAATTAGATCGCATTGAACAGCAAGCTTGGATTTCTTCTATCGCACTCGTCAGCGTTAGTTTGGCTTTAACGCAAAATAATGAAAAAGCGGTGATCATCGATGCTGAACAGCCACTAGAAAAAGTGGTGGCAGATATTCAACAAGCGGTCGAAAAATTCTTGTCATTTGCAAAATAGTTGGAAAAAGAGATGGATAAGATGACACTTTATCCTTGGTTTGGTGCCGATTTATCAGCAACTGACGCACACCTTTTACAAAGGGCGTGGCCACCATGCGTTGCTATTTAAAAACAGAAGTTGAACTAGCACTGAGCAACTTATTAGCCAATTTGCAGATTGGTTGCTTTTGCCAGATGCCGCAAGGACGAAAAACCTTGTCGCCCAATGTAAAAGTTGCATGTTACGCCAAAGTGGTAACCATCCGGATTTTCGCTCACTTGCGCCACAAGAAAGTAAGGAAATTTTGATCGACCAAGTGCGTGAGCTGAACCAACAGCTACAAACATTTGCGCAGCAAGGTAGCTTAATATTGGTGTACATTCGAGGGCAGATAAACTGAGATGAAGCCAGTAGTAATGCTTATTGAAAACCTTAGAAGAACCGCATGAAGGCGTTTATTTTCTGTTAGAAGCACCGATTCAAGATGCCATTTTTGCCGACTATCAAAGCCGTTGCCAAACCTATTTAATCACTGCGCCGAAGGTAGATAGCGCGATGCAATGGCTTTGCAGAAGTTTGCCCGAATACATCGTTTGAAACACGACAAATTGCCCTGAATATTTGCCATCAGCGCCCACTGATTTGCAAAAGTTTTCTTGAAAATGACCGCTTGCCAGTGCGCAAAGCATTTTACGAAACCTTTTGGCAATTTTGAAAACGCGCGATGTGTATTTTTGCTCTATTCCGCTTTTTGATAAAGAGAGAAGCTTTTTGAACAGCTGGAATGGTTAGAGAGCTTTTACCGACAGCCAAGGCAAAAATGGGCATTCAGCATGGCTGGATAAATGCGATTTGGGGAGATGCAATTCCGATGCAGCCAACGTTTTCATGCACCGTTATTGCTTGCAAAGGACATCGGAATTGTGCAACAAACTCAACGCGATTTGCGTGAAATTAATGCCGTGAATCAAGAGTTAATGTTGTGATGGCATTACAAAATTAGTGATGACCTTATTTGGATAATTATTTAAAAATTTATGTTAAAAGATTTATTTGTTATTGACTCACTGTCATTTAGATTCATTAGATTATGAAACACGTCATAAAAATGTGGATGAAGTGATTGAAAATGCAAAAAGCGCGCGGGGTACGATCATTTTTATTTCGATTTGTACTACCGTTGGTCGCTTTGAAGCGATGAAAAATTTAACGGCATCGCTCCGAAGTCTCACTTTCTTGCGGTGTGCATCCGCTCAATGTTGAAGAAGAGCCTTTTTGATTACGATAAATTGCTGCGTTTTTGCTCAAGATCACGCGTGGTTGCCGTGGGTGAGAACAGGCTAGATTACCACTATGCGTTGGAATCTAAAACCGTTACAAATTGCTAGTTTTGAACAGCAAATTGAGATTGCGAATAAAGTGAATAAACCGCTGATTATTCACACCAGAAGTGCCGCGCCAAGATACGATGGATATGTTAATTCAAGGAGGGGCAGAAAAATGTGGCGGCGTGCTACACTGCTTTACCGAAGATTATGAAATGGCAAAAACGCGCCCTTGATATTGGCTTTTATATCTCCATTTCAGGTATTAGTACCTTTAAAAATGCTGAAGAATTGCGAGATAGTTTGTGCGAAAATTACCCGCTTGATCGATTATTGGTGGAAACGGATTCGCCTTGTTGAGCGCCAATTCCTTATCGTGGTAAACCAAATCAGCCAGCCTATGTGCGCGAAACGTGCGAATATGTGGCAACATTAAAAGGGGTTTCGACAGAAGAATTTGCTCATTACCACCGAAAATGTACAAAAATTATTTAAAAATTCGAGTTATAAGGAGCTGCCATGAAACAGATTATCAAATACTTTTTGATTTTGAGTTTCTCTCTCATTCTTTATTGTTATTGGCGGGGTCGTGAATTATGCAATGCCAAGTTACGATGAAACTTATGTAGCTCGGCATGGAAGTGCGCCGTATGGACAAAGATGGCGTAATTAGTAAAAGCGAATCCGGCAGATGGCGAAGTGCAGGATGTTTATTTCTTGTTCAGCGAAAGCGAGACCGAACAAAGTCATGGTATATCGCAATGAAGATACGGGTTGGGGTTTACCACCGTATTTCAAGTTTGGCTCTGCAGATATTCAAGCAAAAGCGCAAGCCTATGCAAATGAAAACAGCGCGTTCAAATTAAATACTGCGGCTGGCGCATTAACTGGATGAATGGGTTCCGCAACATCGTGTCAATTAAACCATTGTTAGAAGGTGAAACGGTAGCAAAACCGATTGTAAGCTATATGACTTTGATGGTGTTATCGTGTTGCTATTCTTCCTGTCTGTACAGCTCATTCGCGGAATTTTCCGCAAAGAATAAATGATAGCGGTTAACCACCGCTATTATCCAAACCGACAAGCAGTGGTTCCAACGATTTTTGCAAAATATGATTGGAATCTTACCGCTTGTTTGCATTCAATCGATAAGAATCCCGCCCCTTATAGAAGATTTTTGAGGATTTTCTGTTAAAATTTCGCATAATTTGAAAAATTGTATTAAAAGCGCCCACTTATTATCAATAGCGGACAGGCAGTATGAAAAATCTATTAAATGGCTTTCTTTAGTTTTGTTATTAACGTTTTAAAAACGGGCTAGCTGATGAGGTTATTCTATTCTTCAAGTCTCTGAATTAACTGCTGAAGAAAAAGGAATTTTGTTCAAGAAGCTTCGGATAATGGCGAGTTAGACGGCTTTGTAGTAAAAACGACACAAGGGTTATTTGCGTTTCACTCTAGCACAAATTTAAAAGCGGCCGGTGTGCTTATCAATGCTAAGCCTAACCAATGCGTGAAAGTAACGCCAAATCTTGATCTCTATGAGAAAGATGCGCTTATTTATGGCGTGATTTCAGCGAAAATTGTGAATTGTAAAATCAAGCGTTGAATAGATTAGGGGAAGAGAAAAACGGCTTTTCTTCTAGTGATTGCTACTGCCATCTCCCTAACCCCTCTTTGCTAAAGAGGATTCCTTTATCAATTCAATATTATTGAACGAATTTCTTTTAATGTTAAAACATTAAACAGATAGACAAATTTTCTAATCCATTCCCCTCTTTAGCAAAGAGGGGTAGAGGTTGGCAGAATCAAACATCAGCTAGTAAGTGATTTTGCAAAAATTGATCAAATTTAACCGCTTGTAAGGAATAAAATGCAACCAAACGACATCACTTTTTACCAGCGTTTCGAAGCCGACATTCTCGCGGGACGTAAAAACCATCACGATTCGAGATAAATCTGAAAGCCATTTTTAAAAGCAGGCGATATTTTACGTGTGGGGCGCTTTGAAGATAATCAATACTTCTGCACCATTAAAGTGTTAAGTGTTGCGCCGATTACCCTTGATGAACTAACAGAGCAACATGCGGCTCAGGAAAATATGAGTTTGGCTGAATTGCGAGAAGTGATTAAAACAATTTATCCCAATGAAAGTGAGTTTTGGGTAATTCATTTTAAACTGATTAAATAACATTGAAGGTTTGGTCAACGTTTAAAGAAGGAAATTAAAAATGAAAAAGCTTGTTCTAATCTTATCAAGTCTATCTCTTTATGGTTGTGGCACCTTAACGACACTGAAAGATCCTTGTCCTTATATTGGACACTCGATACGATTACAATATGGTGGCTGGTAATTTTTATGATGGTGTTGGCTTTAAGCATGACCATGACCATTATATTTTATCGATTGGCCTTTATCGGTTGTTGCTGATACAGCATTGTTACCGATCAATATTCCTCGTTACTATCTATCAGATGATGAAGCAAGAAAAATCGTGTGGGCAATACGGTGACCCAAATAATAAACATCCTTGGATAAAAGATAAAAAGCAAATTAATATAACGGTGTGTTTATACTTACCTACTAAGCAAGAGAAAATAAATGACACAAAAATTTGAAATCCATTCCCTCTTTGTAAAGAGGGTTAGAAGATGGCAGAATCAAATATTAATGCCAGTAAGTGATTTTGCATGCTCAAATTTAACCGCTTGTAAGGAATAAAATGCAGCAAACGACATCACTTTTACCAACGTTTCGAAGCTGATATTCTCGCAGGGCGTAAAACCATCGTCATTCGGGATAAATCCGAAAGCCATTTTAAAGCAGGTGATATTTTACGTGTTGGACGATTTGAAGATAACCAATATTTCCGCATGATTGAAGTGTTAAGTGTGTCGCCGATCACTCTTGACGAGCTGGCGGAACAGCATGCGAAAGCAGGAAAATATGGGATTGGAAGAATTGAAAAGAGGTGATTAAGTTTAGATTGGTGTTGAATTAAGGATGTCGATGTTAGAAAGTTATTCAGATTTTTGTTGCTGCTTTAAGAGAAGTGTCAGAGGAAGATATATTAAACTTTACTCGGAAATATGTAATTCATGGTACGCCTTATATCTTTAAAGATAAAAGAAAATGAATACTATGATTTTAGGAAAAAGAATTTCTGAGAAAATGGAATGTTTCATTTCATGAAGTGTTTATAACTGGCTCTGCTAAGTTAGGATATAGTTATTATAAAAGCAAAAGTTTTGATAAGAACTCTGATATTGATGTAGCTATAGTTTCTTCTGACTTATTTAATGAAATAATGTTAAGAGTTGAGGATTTTCAATGGATGATAAGAAGAGGGCTATTTATCTTAATATGAGCAATTAGCACAATATCATAAATTTCTAAAATATTTGGCTATAGGTTGGATTAGACCAGATAAACTTCTAATGAATTATTAAGAAATGATAAGCATCTTAGGAATGAATGGTTTGATTTTTAAAAGTATATCTAATGGAAAAATCAGGGGTGGGCAATTATAAGGTCACAGCAGGGAGTTTACAAAAGCTATAAACATCTTGAGAACTATGTTTTTACGGGGTTAGAGATAAATATAGCATGATAAAATTAGAGACAATTAAATAGGAAAATATTATGGCACAATTAACACTCATCCGTAACAAATCCAAGCAATATCGGCGTTTTATGACAAAATTCAATCGGGTCGCTTAAATTTACAGCCAGACTTTCAACGTCGTTTTTGTGGACGATAAAGCATCAGGAAGAGTTTATAGGAACTATATTAGAGGCTATCCATTCCCAGAAAGCATATGTTTGTACAGGTGAATATGATTTTGAAAATATGATGACCTCACAGAAGGTAATTGATGGGCAACAAAGATTAACTACTATAAGAAACTATATATCAGGTTATCCTGAATGTACTTTTAAAAATTGACAGCCATTCAAGTCACTTTCAGAAATGGAGCATTCATGTCTTATCAGACGTAATGCGTGATATAGTGAATAGTTGATGATGCTGTTGTGAAAGAAATCTTAGAAGAATAAATCTTACTAAATTTTAAGCTAGAAGATATTGGAAGTACATAATGCAGTTTATGATGGGCAATTTATTCAAGTTGCAAAAGAATATTGGAAAAAGCAGATGGTGATGATAAAGTATTCCATGAATCAGAATTGACAAGAATAGCTGACGATTTATATTTTATTTTACAAGTTATGCTACAATAGAGAATGAAGGATATTATAATTTAGATAAGGAACTTGAAAAAATATATCCCAATATAACGATGAGTATTATAATTCCTCTCATATTTGACTTTAATAATGAAAAGTATTTAGCATGCTTAAAGAGATTTTAATTTAGATGATGATTCTATTTGGTTTAGAAAATCTAATACATTGGTTGTTGAGCTTGCTTCCTATTTAAAAATCTTATAGTGATTTAAATTGGGTTGAGATTAAAAGATAAACTGATAAATTTGAATCTCACATATTATCCAATAAAGGTAAAACAGATAATGATTTTGGTAAGTATTATAGTGCCATGTACTCAGGTACAAATAGTCGAAAGGCAAGAGTGAATCGTGGAGAAATTTTTAGAAAAATATTCTTAAATAGATTATAAAAGTATCCATACAAAGAGAAAAAATAAATGACACAAAAATTCGAAATGGCAGACCGTTTTTAATCCGTCTGCGTAGAACAAAGCCCTTTATCAACATTGGGAAGAGAGGCGGTTATTTTAAACCGTCGGAAAATGAAAACGCACCGAGCTATTGCATTGCGATTCCGCCACCGAACGTACGGGTTCCCTGCACATGGGGCATGCTTTCCAACAAACCTTAATGGATACCTTAATCCGTTTTTAACCGTATGGAAGGGGCATAACACCTTGTAGCGAGCGGGGACGAGACCACGCGGGTGTGCAACCCAAATGGTGGTGGAACGTAAAATTGCCGCAGAAGAAGGCAAAACTCGCCATGATTATGGTCGTGAAGCGTTCATCAACAAAATCTGGGATTGGAAAAGCCCTATTCAGGTGGCACAATCAGCCAACAAATGCGTCGTTTAGGTAACTCAATTGACTGGGAACGTGAGCGTTTCGCTCATGGACGATGGTTTATGCCCGAATGCAGTGAAAGAAGCGTTTGTTCGCTTGCACGAAGAAGGTTTGATTTATCGTGGCAAACGCTTAGTAAACTGGGATCCAAAACTTCACACAGCGATTTCTGATTTACGAAGTAGAAAACAAAGAGAGCAAAGGTTCTCTTTGGCGCTTCCGTTATCCGTTAGCCAACGGTGCACGGACAGATGGTAAAGATTATTTAGTGGTCGGCAACCACTCGTCCGAAAACCATGTTGGGCGATACAGCGGTGGCGGTGCATCCTGAAGATGAGCGTTATCAATCTTTAATCGGTAAAAACTGTCGTTCTGCCATTGGCAAACCGTGAAATTCCGATTATTGCTGATGAATATGTTGATCGTGAATTCGGAAACTGGTGTGGTCGAAAATTACCCCTGCGCACGACTTTAACGACTACGAAGTGAGTAAAACGTCACAGCTTGCCGATGGTTAACGTGTTAACTTTAAATGCAGATATCCGTGATGAAGCGGAAATTATCGGCACAGACGGCAAACCGCTTGCAGGCTATGAAGCAACTATTCCTGCGGATTACCGTGGTTTAGAGCGTTTCGCTGCCCGTAAGAAAATCATGGCAGATTTTGAAGCGCTTGGGTTTATTAGACGAAATTAAACGCACGATTTGAAAGTGCCTTATGGCGACCGTGGTGGCGTGCTATCGGGCCGATGTTAACCGACCAATGGTAGTGAGCGTGAAACCGCTTGCTGATGTGGCGATTAAAGCGGTGGAAGACGGCGAAATCAATTCGTACCGAAACAATATGAAAATCTTTACTTCTCTTGGATGCGTGATATTCAAGATTGGTGTATTTCTCGCCAACTTTGGTGGGGGCACCGTATTCCTGCGTGGTATGACGCGGAAGGTAACGTTTATGTTGCGCGTAACGAAGAAGAAGTGCGGTCAAAATATAACTTAGATTCTGCGGTTGAACTTAAACAAGATGAGGACGTATTAGACACGTGGTTCTCATCAGGCTTATGGACGTTCTCCACTTTAGGTTGGCCAGAGCAAACCAAAGAACTCAAAATGTTCCACCCAACGGATGTGTTAATTACCGGCTTCGACATCATCTTCTTCTGGGTTGCTCGTATGATTATGTTTACGATGCACTTTCGTGAAAGATGAAAACGGCAAACCACAAGTGCCATTCAAAACCGTGTACGTAACGGGCTTTATCCGTGATGAAAACGGACAAAAAATGTCAAAATCGAAAGGTAACGTACTTGACCCAATTGATATGATTGACGGTATCAGCCTTGAAGATTTACTTGAAAAACGTACTGGCAACACGATGCAGCCGCAATTGCAGGAGAAAATTGCTAAAGCTACCCGCAAAGAATTTGCTGACGGTATTGCTGCTCACGGTACAGACGCATTGCGTTTCACATTAGCGGCATTGGCTTCAAACGGTCGTGATATCAACTGGGATATGAAACGTTTTAGAAGGTTACCGTAACTTCTGTAACAAATTGTGGAATGCAAACGTTTCGTCTTAACGAATGAAAAAATTAGATTTAAGTGAAGGTGAGATCGAATTCTCATTAGCGGATCGTTGGATTCAATCAGAGTTCAACCGCACAGTGGACTTTCCGTAATTCATTAAGCCAATATCGTTTTCGACCTTTGTGCTAATGCGATTTATGAATTCACTTGAACCAATTCTGTGACTGGTATTTAGAATTGACTAAACCAGTGTGTGTAAACGGTAATGCCGCACAAATCCGTGCAGCAAGCCAAACTTTGGTTCATGTGTTAGAAAAATTATCACGCTTTAGCACACCCGCTCATTCCATTTATTACCGAAGAAATTTGGCAAAAAGTGAAAGGGTTTGTCGGCATTACGGCTGACAGCATTATGTTGCAACCTTTCCCACAAGTGGAAGAAAACGGCTTTGATCCAGAAGCAGAAGCTGAAATTGAGTGGGTTAAAAGAAGTGATCGTTGCGGTACGTAATATCCGTGCAGAAAGCAACATCGCACATAGCAAAAGGCTTAGATCTGTTATTCCGTACTTAAGCGCAGAAAATGCAAAAATTCTCGAAAAACAGACCACTCTTTTTAAAAAGCCATGGCGAAATTAGATAACGTTCGACATTAGCTGCAAATGAAACCGCACCACTTGCGGTAGCGAAACTTGTTGGCAATGCTGAATTGCTTGTGCCAATGGCGGGCTTTATCAATAAAGAAGCCGAGCTTGCCCGTTTAGCCAAAGAGATTGAAAAATATCAAAACGAGGTTAAACGCATCGAGAAACAAACTTAGCAATCGAGGCTTTTCGTGATAAAGCGCCTAGAAGCAGTGATTGCGAAAAGAGCGAGAAAAACAAGCAGAATACCAATCTGGATTAGATCCAAGAGCAGTATAAAAGCAATTGAAACGTTGTAATTTTAAAACGAAGTAAACAAGCGGTCAGATTTTGAAGATGTTTTGCAGATTTGGAATTTGGACCGTTTTTCTATGGGCTGTAAAAGCGGAAAATAGCTAAACCAGAAGGTTTAGCTCGTATGTTCTAACTACGATTATTTTACATCAAAAGTGTGCTTGTAAATCGTCGCTACCACCACGATGTGTTTTGCCACCGATAAATACTTGTGGAACAGTTGTACGGCCAGTGATTGCGCGTAATGATGTAGTTGATGCATCTTTACCTCATTACGATTTCTTCAAACGTGGTAAGCCTTTAGTTTCTAACAATGCTTTCGCTTTTCGCAACGAATGGGCAACCTGGTTTTAGTGATGATGACACACAGATGGTTTTGGTGCCCATGTTGGGTTAGCGAGGGTGATCATGTGCGTTCGCATCAGAAAACTCGTCAAACGGGTCGCCTGGTTCTTGTGGTTCGATGAACATCAACTACGCCGTTTACCACGTACGCCAGAATAGCGCCATGAACGATCGCCGAAACCTAGGTCATCTTTGCTCCACCAACATGCCCATACCTTTGGTGAATTCGCCGTTACCTGCATCTGGAATAACGGTTGCGTTTTCACATTCCTGGTCTGCTTTCCATGCGTTCACATTACGTGCAAGTATCGTTTTACAGAAATACAAACGATTTCATCTACGCCTAAAGCGAAGAATTCTTTTGCTAATTCGTTGTAACGTGGTAGAGTGAGTTGATGAGCAAGTTACGAGGAATGCGCGGTAATGAGAACACAACCACTTTTGTTGTTGAACAATTGATCAGCTGTAACGTCAGCCATGCATCGCCTTTGGCGAGTGTGGAAAAGTTACTCAGCGTGCTTTTTACCTGTCACATCAGTTAATGCCATGATTTTCCGGTTTTGCCTGATGATTTGAAAACTGAGCATTCTACACATAAATGCGCTCAGCAATTCGAAAGCTTATTTGATTGATAGGTAAGACTGATAGCGAAAGGAGTCTGCGTGAACATTAGAGACTTAGAATATTTAATTGCATTGGCAGAGCATAAACAGTCCGGACAGACGCGGCAGCAGAAGCATGTAATGTAAGCCAAGCCCGACACTAAGCGGCAGATCTTCGTAAATTAGAAGATGAATTAGGTACACCTTTGCTAGAGCGCACTAGCCGTAAGTGCTGCTTTACATTTCCAGCAAACGGGCCTTACATTAGCTGGATTCAAGCCAAAGTTGTTTTGACGCAAGCAAAGTATCTGCGAGAGATGGCAAAGCGCACAAGGGCAAACCATGTCTGGCCTGCTTCATGCTTGGAATTATTCCAACGCTTGCGCCATATACTAGCGCCACTGATTATTCCAGCGCTGAGAAAGAACACGCGCTTGAATCCTGATGATGTAAGAACTGACGTAGCTCACAGGCGATCGATCAGCTTCGAATCGGGTCAGCTGGATTGCGCGCGCTTTGGCGTTAATGAAAGAAACTGAACCATTTTATTGAAGTTCGTCTCTATTTAATGAAGAAATGCGTTTGGCGGTACTCGTGATAAGCACGCTTGGGCAAAACAGCAGGCCAAAGCCACTACTTCAGATTTGCGTGAAAAAGAGCTCTTTCTTAGATGAAGGCAACTGCTTACGCACGCAAACATTAAGATTATTGTCTTTCAATGGGTGCAAAAGAAAGTGAACATTTCAAAGACTAGCTAGAAACGCCGCTACGAATATGGTAGGACGGGCAGAAAGTCGGTATATTTCATTGATTCCAGAGGTGGCAAACCAAGCCAACGGAAGGTGCACTGTTAACCTTTGACGAGCCACAACCCGTACCGCGCGCGATTGGTTTCATCTATCGTCCCAGGATCGCACTTCGTCTGCGCTGGCGAACGACTTGCACAAGCGGTAAGTGAGATTATGCGCAACGAGTGCATTGAGGCAAAACATGAGTAATATGCTGTTCGTGCGCGGCAAAAGAGAAAACACGCCGCGCTTTGATTGGATGCAGCGTTTAGCAACTCCGGCGCAGAGAAAAGTTTTAGCACTGCTTCGCCGGTTGCTCGTGCGGGCGAAAATTGCACCAGCTCTCGTTTTATCGCCATTTTGAAGATATGGACGAGCTTGGGCTTGCGATGGTGATGAAGCAGGGTCTGGAAATGCTGCGCCAGTTGATGCGTCAAGCCCGGCAAGCGTATTGAAAATGGCAGGGAGTGTGGTTGCGCTATCGGTGAGATGCCTTCTTTGAATTGATTGCGAGATCGTCCCACGTTTTTCGCTTATTATTGCGCGAAGTTCGGGGACTTCATTAGTCTTCCGTACCGCGGTTGCACGCGAGATTAAGCATTTTAGTGGCAGAGCGACCGAATATGCTGCTAGAAGATTCTGGTCGCGATAGCGACATTGCTTATCTGCAAGCGGAAGCGTTAGTGCACGCTGGTATTTACTGGCTGGCTTACACGCATTGGATATGAATATGAGCGAGCGCGAAAAGCTACGCGACATTACTCAATCCGAGAGTATGTGGCTCATGAAAGTTGCGGATATACGCCACTCATCAGCAAGGCCGAAATAAGACAAACCAAAACCGCACATGCAAAACCTGGTTGATATTACGTGATTTACGGTGCACTGTTTATTGTCATCAGTGTGGCAGTGGATTGCAGTATCGTAAAGCCGACTCCTCTGTACCTGTTTGCCAGCCAAGTGCGACAGACTACACAAAGTCAGCCACGATTATTGCTGCAATGCCAAGACGATGTTGCTTTTATTTCTGGGGCAGCTGGTTGCCATTTTTGCCAAATTAGCTTCGCCAGCCGTTGATCGATTGGCGCAAGCGCGCGTGCGGTTTTAGAGCGTAGCGTTGAAATCAGGCAGTCCGAGTCGGTCAATAAGCCACCTTGCGCGAAAAACGCTACCATTTCCCTACTACTGGCATGATCCTAATGAATTTTCTAAACTGTGGGATATTCAAGCGACACCAACTATTCTGATAATATATATGGCGAAATTAAGCAATGCACCACAGAATGCCGAAGCAACTTATTGGGGGCTAAAAGCCAGAATGGCGTTAGCTTACTAATTTAACAAGCTGGGTCAAATAAAATGATTTGCACAGCGCAGATGTTGCAAATCATTTTTATTTATGTAGATACGGCAGCTCACGCTATCAAGACGATTATGGAAAACGATTTACGCAATTTTAGGCTTTATGGGCATTGGTATTACTGGCATTATTATCCCTGGTATGCCTGGTACGGTATTTCTTTTGATTGCACTTTTTGTTTCGGTAAAAGCTCGGAGCGTTTACACGATTGGTTCTACAAACGCAAATATATCAAGATCATCTGAAGCCTTACGCATGAAACGCGCGCATTAAGTCGCAAAGCGAAGTGGCGTATTTTGTTGATTTCCACCATTGGAATGGGTGACTGGTTTTGTGTGGATGAGTGCGGTTTGGGCACGCGTGATTATTGCGCTTTCATTATTGGTTCAATACGCGGTTTTCTTTGGGTTATCCCAACTGTAGAAGAAACGCCTCCAGCTGGAGGCAAGTACACACAGCACGTTAAATGCATGATCTGCATCTCAAATTAGGTGTCCAGATTTGGAGGTGAGATCATCCCTGTATGATCCAGAAATTGTGAAACAAAGGAAGCAATTATGCAAACTAAATTTAATTTATATCCCAAAGAACAATTACCTGAAAATTTTTAAGTTTCCCAGTCTTATATTGATTTATCGAGTAATATGGAAAAAGATAAATGAATTGGAATATTTTCCTTGGTGGTTTGAGATCCCGATTCTGAGAATTTGAGGATAGAGGATAGTGTTTATCTTTATGCAAGGCAATAGAAGAAACTGACAGGTGTGTAGCTGATTTAATATCGCATCTGCCAGAGATGGCGATTGGGTAAAGCTTAGCCTTCAAATTGACGGATTACTCTGGAAATCCGAGAGTTTATGTCACGATCTTGGTAATAAAGCACAATAAATATGAATGTAAGGATTTTGATGAGTGAAGTTAGCGGAAGAAAATCAAAAAGAGCAAAAGAGTATTAAAATGGACTATTTAAATTTAAGTAAAGAAGTTTCCTATGCGCTTCGTCATGCTCCATGGGAATATGAATTAGAACTGGATTCTGAAGGTTGGGTTTTGTTGAACAATTAATTTCATCATTTAGAAATAGTGATGAAAAATGGAATACGTTAACCGAAGACGATTTAGTTAAAAATGATCGACTTATCGGAAAAAGAAAAGACATGAGATTAAAAATGGAAAAATAAGAGCTTTTCTACGGGCATTCAATTCCAATGAAAATTTCTAAAGAAATTGGTTATCCACCAAAAGTATTTATACCATGGGACGAGTATAACTACTTTAGATGATATCAAATCAAATGGATTGAAGCCGATGTCTCGTCAATATGTACATTTATCCGAGGATGTTGAGACAGCAAAAGTTGGTCGGGGATAGAAAAAGGAGAGACAATTCTTCTGATAATTGATACAGAATTAGCTCGATCTCAGGCATTAAGTTTTATATAGGTAATGAGAAGGTATGGTTATCGATGGTATTCCAGCTCGAATTTATTAGAGAAAAAGATACACTTTTTAATGAAATCTGAGTAAAGTGCGGTCAATTTTCAAAGAGTTTTAAAATCTCTTACTGACCGCACTTTTTGTGTCATGACGCTTATTTTTAAGCAAACCTTATACTTTCACATCCAACTTTGCGTAAGCTCGTTCTACTTTCCAATGCTTTTTATACGGAAATATCACGAGTGAGTAACGGTGGGAAGTAGTGGCAAGGAAGATGGAGAAAGTAAAACCGGAGTCAAGTCAGGTAACACCGTTAATGCCAATGTCGGTGGCAAGCTAACACGGAGCTACAGCAAAGACGAAGAGCGCTTTAAACCAGATCAGCGGAGGCGGTTTAGAAAGGGAATTTGGTTTTGGCAACAACTGGAGTGTGAGTGATTATGGTAACAAGCTTTCCAGGTACAGCAACTCACCGTAAACAAGTGAATGAACAAGCCGGAATTTTTAAGCGAAAGAAGGGGTATCACATCAATGCTGATAGCGTTCACTAAAAGGAGGCGCGATTGCAAGCAGCACCAACCCAACAAACAGCAAATTAGCCACAAACAAGCTGACCCTTGGCATATTCAAAATGAATCCAAGGCGCAGCGAGCGCGTTAACGGAAGCTAAAGAGTCAAAAGAAAACAAGTATAACGAAACGGCAGCGCGGCTAAAACCGAATACAGAAAATAGTACCAAACCAGACAGTCAACGCAGTGGGGTATAAGTCCGGCGCTGATGCTTGAGCGAGACAGTGACAGTTCAGTTACCAGAGCGACATTGACCGAAGGGACGATTATCTTGAACAAAATACGAACTGACTATCACGACACAGCAAAAGAGTTAGGAATCACGAAAGACCTGCCCAGGCTAACAACAAGCCGCACAGACGAATGACGTGAAAGCGCAACTCAAGAGCAACAACAGATTTGACAGCTAAATGCAAAATCGGCTGTGATACTTCCATGTCAAATAAATTAAATGAAGCAGAAATTACTGAACGACGCAAAGGCAGAATATGACACAAGCTCAGAATAATGCAAGAAAGGAAGAGTTGATTTCGAAATATCGCTAAAGAGAAGCTAAGCGGAAGCGAAAGCACGGGAATGGCGGAGGAAATCGCCGAGTTATAGATACCGTTACAGCCCCCTTTACCGGTACCAGGGCAAGGAGCTTCAGCAAACCGTCGCCACTTTATCGCCAACGCATCAAACTGATTGCGGATAATACGCATGACAAAGTAACCAATGCACTCTGCACAGCCTGTACGGGGGAGCGATTGCGCTCAAGTCAATGGAGGAAGAGCAGCACACAAAAGATAAGCGCAGCAGGCCGGAACACCATGGCGCCACAAACTGCCTCTATACTTTATGCAAAATCGAAGCCGATTTAACGCCGGATGAAAAGGCGGATGTACTAGTATGGCAAACTACAGCGGTATTGCTGTGCTTAAATGAACGGAAAATCAGAAGGTGTTGAAACACTGGCAATACGGCAATAAATGCGATTGCGAAACACGTGCCACAAACAATTACCTTTCCGTGGCAGGAAAAGCAAAAGATGAGGAGTTTCGGCATATAATGGTAGTTTGCGCTGTGAACTAAAAACAGGTGTTTATTGGGAGCAAGAGAAAGCGACAAGATAACCGAGGAAAGCGGCTTAAGCTGTCAATTCCTGTGATTTTGAAACAGTGAAATAGATTGCGCATCCGATTGACTCACTGAATGCGACGT
>BNJV01001161.1_pt1 | contig 52009 bp, 86 predicted proteins | sample 8540591 | NCBI WGS metagenome assembly BNJV01 (sample SAMD00202457, study PRJDB9452) | human saliva metagenome | host: Homo sapiens | reverse complement strand
GGGGTTGGGTGGGGTTGGGTTTTAGACCACAAGTGGGTAAGGCGAGTGTTCTAGAGGGAAGGCCACTGCCAGCATCCCACAAGAAGCGGCCAATAGCGGCCCCACGCATACAACAACAACCCCGTGGAATAAGAACCCCACGCCCACTATCATCCATGCCGATCCTCCACCCTGCGGGGCTTGCATCATGTGCCACGCGGCACCCATGACAGCAACGATGTACACAACGACATGCATCAACGAGGCGCTAGCCAAGCAACAGCGGCAACGTCCCAGCTACGATGCCAAGCACCACGCCATACAGAATACGGTCAGGCCACCGTGCCGTTATGCCATAACCAGCCCGCAGGCAGCACAACTGCTTTCAAGAGCCACACACAACAGCACCCAGGCCACAAAGAAAAGAGCACGCCAGTACGGGTTAAGAATGTTGGCAAAAACCATGTAGGCACACACGTACACCCCCAGCCACATGACAACGTAGGATCGTCGGCGCGAGCGTCGATAGGCAAGCTGCAACCGCCACCAGCGCGGATGCAGTGGCAAATGGGAGCGGCGGCGAGCGGTAAGCCAGGACATGCAATAGGCGTCAGAAGCGAGTTCGGAATCGAAAAAATTAACGTTGGCCAGAGTGTTTGCGGTGTGATCAGCGGACTTCAACAGGTGCGGCAAACCGAACCCGGCGTGCAACCCGAAGCAAACCCTTACGGTGATGCTTAGCACGGTGCCAAGCGCCGAGCCAGCGGCCCCACCACAGCGGAATCCCACAATCGCGCCGATGAAACCAAACACCACAAGCTGCGCGAGCATGGGCCAGCGAACAATCATGCGGAAGCGACGCACCCTGCCGCAGTAGATCCAGTCGTTATACGGGAGCGTTAGCAGGGGAAGAAACTTCTCACTCAGCCAGGCGACCAGCAGCATGCCCGCCACGGCGAAGGGCAGGACGACCGCCACCTGCTGCGTGCCAACAACCGGGGCGATCTGCAACTGCGCCACTAACCCAGCCAGCAGCCCACCAAATATCACCACATACAGGGCCGAACCCAGCACACTCGATAAAGCCGAGGTTGTCTTGGCAAAGATGTTAGCCAAACTCATCCCAACGCAATCCTCGAATCGGTGGCATTCATGATTGTTGGCGAATGTGAGGCCACAACCACGCAATGCCCAGCATCGGCAAGAACGCGCAGCTGGGCAGCCACAAACTGTGTCCACTCCTGGTCCAAATGCCGCTCAGGTTCATCCAACAACACCGCGCGGGAATCCTGTGCTGCCGCCACACCCATCAACTGCAACGCCAGAAACACGCGCTGCTTCTGCCCACTAGACAGATGCTGCGGCAAAGACCCCAGAAGCTCGCCGATCACCCAATGCTCTACCGCCTTCCCCGCATCCACATCAGCGTGGCGTGCCACCAGATCAACATGCTCACCCACCGTCATATCCACATAAAACGACGGCCACCCCACATACGCTGGATAATCCTTGCCAAAATCCACGCTGCCGCTCAGCGGGTCCAACTCCCCCGCCAAGGTACGCAACAACGTGGTTTTACCACTGCCGTTACGCCCCTCAATCCCATACACCGCACCGGGTGTGAACTCCATATCTACCCGCCCTAGTGCGGTAGTGAACCCGTACTCACTGTGGCACGCAGCATCTACAGCGACCCCACCCAGTTCTCCAGCAGCTTCAACCCCATCTCCCCCGACTTTTCCGGGTGGAACTGCGTGGCCCATAACGGGCCGTTCTCCACGGCCGCCACGAACCTGTCCCCATCATGCTGCGCCCAGGTGACCAGCGGTGGCGTGGTCAAATGATCCCCCTCAAACACCCAATCCCGCACGCCGTAGGAATGCACAAAATAGAAGCGATCAGTTGGGCTGAATCCCGCGAACATCTGCGAATCTTCCGGGGTCACCACCGTGTTCCACCCCATGTGTGGCAGCACCGATGCGTGCAGACGCTCCACCACGCCCGGCCATTCCCCACAGCCCTGCGCATCAATGCCGTGCTCCACGCCATGCTCAAACAGCACCTGCATGCCCACGCAAATCCCCATGACGGGCCGACCACCAGCCAAACGCTCCCCAATCAGGCGCGGACCATTCACAGCACGCAGCCCATTCATACACGCCGCAAACGCCCCCACGCCGGGAACAAGCAGGCCATCGGCGGCGAGAACCGTCTGAGGATCATTGGTCACCGTGACCTCGGCCCCCACGCGTTCCACCGCGCGCTGCGCTGAACGAAGGTTGCCAGATCCGTAATCAAGAAGCGCCACTGTTTTAGCCATAGTGCGAAGTCTAGCGCCTGCGTAACGACGCCCCGGCACTCGCCGTTGGCGGTAGGTTTAGGCTCGATTCTGGGTGGGGTGAGTGTGAGCATGCACGAAGGCTGCCGTTACAGCAAACACTAAATGCGTTACAAAAATTCTTTTCCTGCAGGTCCCCTAAAACAATCACAGTATAGAGGTGTCCATTTGTTGTGAGATTTATCGGATTCTTCCACCCCCAACACAAGGTAGAAGCATGGTATTACAACACTGGAAAATTATCCTAGCTCTTCTTGTAAAAATCCTCAAAGAAAGCGGCCCATTCTTCATCACTCTTTTCAGGAACTTTCGCCACATATAGGTCCGGGTTCAATTTTTCCATACCCCCAAAAAGAGATGGGGATACCCTCTATCTCTATAAATTTCTCCAACCCCTCACGATTGAGCGATGGCTCAGAAATTGGAAGTTGGGAGCTGTTTGAACTTTTACTCCATTCCCACTTATCTATAGAAAGTCCTTTTTGTATAAATTCTAGCTTCCCATCAACTGGATTATAGACCCCGAAATAATAACCTATATAAGCAGCGCCGCCCCGAAACTTTATATCCTTTTCTTGCCTTACATAAAAATATAAGCAACGCTATCAAGAAAATCCCCAGACACACTAAGCAAATCATAAAGTATGAAGCTGTCCGCCGAAAGCTCTTCAATCACACACCAACCATTCTGCTCTTGCACTATCCAGGAGCGTTGCCCATTATTGAACACAACATCCAATGAGTCAGTTTTGACCAGTTCCACAACAAACCCTCCATACATTTTTCCAACATCTGGACAGCAGTATGCTTCACTCCCCTAAAAACGACAGCCTGATTTCCTACTGTAACATTCATTTCCGCTACCCCATCCACATAAGCACAACAACTAAACTTGGATCATTAAACCGTGCACGAGTTTCATGATTCAACCCACGGCTGGATGACATTCTATCAAACTTCACAGTCTAGCACTGACTATAAAAAGTATACTGAGCATCTGGGCGATTTACATCAACAAGTTTCTCAACATAGTCACTATGCACTTTAAGTGACTCATGATGCATTAGTGCATCACCGATGAGGGTTATTCAACTGCTGGAGAAAAATCCCAGTCCACTTCTCGTCGCCGGTAATAGCCCCCATGAGACCATCTGCACTCTTATCAACGCCTTTCAACCACGCACTCACACCACCCACCACCGGTGCCAGAAGACCTTGATCCTCAACTCTACGGCGTCATTGACAGGACGTTCGTGCCGTGCTGTTTTTCGGCTGACAAGCCAGAGCTTTACATCGGAAAACACAAAACCACCGGACACAACCTACAGGCCATCACCGATCAAAGCGGCAACATTGTAGTCATCTTTGCCGTATATCGGCAATGTGGTACGATCTGACAACACTACACGAAACACGAAACGGGGATGCTGGATGTCCTGGATCCAAAGCATCTGGCTGCCGATAAAGACTCGTGGAGGCAGGTGTAACACGCCGTGTAAAAACAGCCTGATCAGAAGCCGTTGAAAGACCAGCAGATATGGCGCAACCGTGGGATTGAGCAAATTCATCATGCGGTGGAACAAGCAATCGCGAATGTAAAGACATAGCGTATCGTGCATACCAATTGCAGAATGCCAGAAAAGAAAGTTGTTATTCTTCAATAAACCTCGAATAACCCTCAGCGATGCTAATATTTGACAATATGCCTACCTATAATTTCGCCCCAACCAATAAATGAATTATCTAAATTGCTGCCAGAATAAAAAGTAAATATTCAAGAAGGATCAATGATTCCCACATCCTCATAAAAACTTTTTGCATTCCAACAATACCCAACCATGGAATATTGCATCCAAGGAGGAAAGAAATCTTCCTGGATTAAAAGTGTCCTTACAAAAGCTCAATAATTTTTCCGGAAGGTTTGAGTTTCATGCAGTGACGAGTTGACCGATTATCAAAATTATACAACGAATACGGCTCTTCAGGAGAGCTAGACGACGATATCTAAAACACCCCTCCAAAAATTAAGTTTTTGTTGGATTAAAAGATTCAACTAAAAATGGAATGAAAGCCCGTACCTGGTGGTGGTGTGCAAAATATACAACCTAGAGCATTCGTAAAACACAACGTTTAGCACAGATCAACAAAACTAAAGATATTCAGTTCAAACTGCATTTTAGAGGGAGAATCACTAGAATATTATGTGAGTTGATTCCAGTGATAGCGCCCAACTAATGGAAGAAACATCTACGTCACTATATGATGGTATTGCGACATATTCCCATCTACAATCACCACCCAACCTTGCGTTGGAGTCCACTTCGTATCCAAGCATCACCCAGCCGCCATATAAATTTTTTCAAATACGGCCGAATATCTTCCCCTTCTACATCATTACCAAATGTCACTCGGAATTGTTGAATTATTTGATCATCCAGATCATCACCATTAGTTATGACCATTTTTCCCGCTGGATAACTATTTGTAGGATAATAAAGTGAAAATAACTCCTCACTTGTAGCGTGGAAGATGCACCTCAATTACTGCACCAAAAATCAGGCTTTATCAACCCATTAAGAGTTTCTATAAAATCAGATAAACCATCAAAAATCTTCAGGGTTATTTGCGTGTGTTTTGGTCATATCTTCCCACCAATAAACCTTAACTCGCTCATCATTTAACCACACATCAACATCATCTTTAGTGCAATGATCAGCAAAAATAAAACACCTGACGCCAGGGTGTTCATTTATGTATTGAGTTAGATAGTCAAAAGGAGTGGAAATAGACTCTGACGACGAACATAGTTGATAATACCAGTAGTCGATCAAAAAATTTGAGTATGCCATTATAGTGTTTCAACTTTCTACTTACTAGCATTTATAAAATCAATTAGCTTCTGCCTCAAATTCCCGTCTTCCTTTAGGAGCTTGAATGCCTCTTCTGACAAATATAGATTTTTATTGAAAACAGGCTTTAGCCCATTGTTGCGCATGGAAAGATCGCATGTGGCAAAACCCTTGTACATACCTTCTACCACCTTGGGTTCTAGTGGTTGTGGAAACACCCCCTGATCAGTGATAGGCGGTGCTTTCCTTGTGATGGGATCCTCCCAACCCCAACACCATGACCCGAATCGTGACCCGATCGAGCAGTTCATCGACCTGGTACGCGGCGGGACCACGATACAACTAGCTGCAGACACTGTCGGCATCCCCCACTACCTGGCCTACCGCACCGCCCACAACCATGATCTCCCCTTCCAACGACATCGCACACCCCAACACGTGCGCGACTACGTCGCCGAATGCTGGCAGGCAGGCTGGAAACCCATGGACATTGCCCGCCACACTCACGTCCGGGTCGCCACCGTCTACGACATCGGGGTGGAACTGGGACTCTGGCAACGCCCCCAACACGGACGCACCGCAGCACATACCACCCGACGTTGCGCATACCTCCGCCTACGCATCAACGCCTTGTCCCGCAAAGACGCCATCGCAGCCCTAGGCCTACACGAAAGCAGCGGCAGAGACTTCGACCGAGGAGTCACCAGAACCTCCCACGGCCCACGTCCCTTCATCCCCGACGGGCCGGATGCCTTCCTTTATAAAAGACTTATGCAGCTTATGCCCTACGTCGACGGCCGAACTCAATACCTCGTCCAGGTCATCCCACAACACCGATCGACCAACGCATCCACACCAAGTTTCTGTCCATTTAAGGAACGCGAAATCATTGCGGATATGAAAACCAAGGACACAGCATCCGGGCGATTGCCCGGCGATTGGGGCCGCTCACCCGGCACTATCAGCAAGGAACTCACACGCCACGCCGATGACTTTGGATTGTATATGCCCCAGCACGCACAGCGGATGTCAGTGCTCAAAACGCTTCCGCCCGAAGCAACGCAAAATCGACGCCAACCCAGCACTGGGCGAGGCAATCTGGCGGATGCTGGGACAGCGGATGTCACCAGAGCTTTATTGCCGGGCGGTTGCGTAAGCTGCACCCTGATGACCAGACTATGTGGGTGTGTACCGAAACCATTTATCAGGCACTGTTTGTTCAAGCGAAAAGGCGAGTTGAAACAGCCATTAAAAAGCCTGTCTACGACAGGGGCGTGCGGTGCGTAAACCCCGCCGGCCCAAACAAAGTCGGCAGCGGTTTCATGACCTGATGGTGATGATTTCTGATCGCCCCGCCACCGTGGAAGACCGGCTGTTCCGGGGCATTGGGAGGGATTTGATTATGGGGCGGGTAATAAACCGCTATCGGTACTCTGGTGGAACGCAGCACACGGTATGTGATGTTGCTGCACCACCGAATGGGCATGATGCCTCCAGGTGCGTGACGGGTTGGTTGCTGCCATTGGTGGGCTGCCGGAGCAAAAGCGCGGGTCGGTGACCTGGGATCAGGGCAGTGAGATGGCTGGTCACCGATGGTTTAGTGTTGCTACTGGCTGTCCGGTGTATTTCTGCGATCCGGGTTCCCGTGGCAGCGGGGCAGTAATGAGAATACGAATGGGCTGCCTGCGGCAGTATTTCCCTAAAGGCACTGATTTGGGTGTGCATACAGCTGCGGATTTGGAGTTTGTGGCCGCGCAGTTAAATAGTCGTCCGCGTAAAACGTTGGGGTTTGATACTCCGGCTGAGCGTATGGCGCAGCTGTTAGGCTTGGACGGCAATGATATGTAAGTGAAGTGTTTCCACGACCACTAGAAACCACCCACTTGGGAAAATATGTCTTTCTCCCACCCGTTTGGACAGGCGGGAAGATACGTATAGATAGCTGCGACATCAATACCGTTTGCTTTCGCGTAATCCAGCAGCTTTTGCTCAGCATGAAGATACAACCGCTCATGTGGAGCAAGCCCCTTCCACTCTGCTGGGTTACCTAAGCTGACAATATTCAACCCAGGATAACGTGACGGTTCTAGGTTATGCATAGCGCCTGATGCAAAATAGATGTTACCATCCACGTCCACCATACTCACAACATTAGAAGCAACATTAAAAACGTCGTAATAACTCTTTCTTTCTTTACAACAAAATCGTCACTATGACACATCATCGCAAGGATTTCCCCGTTCAATAATACACCTGGGCATGCTTTAAGTGCATTAGGATCAATCCACCAGATCGAATTACCGACGTACCCACACGGGTCGCCAGATTCAGCGCTGTCTCTCATGGATCCTGTGAACCGTACACCCGGATCATGGGTCATACCAGTTATATATGCACATAATTCCAGGTTCTGCACGTTTACAGGGCAGAAGTCAGCAGAGCCCTGACGAAGCCGAGCTTTTTCGACATCATCATCAACGACACACACGACGAGGTAAAGGTGTATCGCAACACAGCAACACCCCTGATCACGGCACTTAACGGCACTTACTCGCCAGTTACGTCTCATCGCCGAGCTTCCCGGCCGTAGGACACTTCCCCTCTTACCACAACGGCGCAGTAAACAAAGCCAACTTACCAGCGCACAACTACTCGAAGCCATTGAACCGCTGGCTGATGCCCTCAATCCGATCAGAAACAAACTAGATAGCGCTAGCACAATCACCACCATCGCACCCGAAGGCTGTGACACTGACGTATACGTGCGTATTCTGCACCGGCTCCTCAACGACGACGAGCGCCTACTAGCTATCGCATCCCCACACTAGATGGACTCAAACAATCCTCTAACCATCGTTTCCACTGCTTTCGATCTCACAATGGACAAGTCATGGAACTTACTGAGACTGGGAAATGCCTTTTCTAAAGCAGCAAGTACATCATTCATCGCGGTTACCGACGCCCGCATCATCACCGCCAATCCGTACGACTTCCGCAATCGCGGCATAACCAGAGGCGAAGTCCCCCGTTCAGAAATTCGTCACATTCGTTTTACCCCGGCCGACAACGATAATTCGCGAACAAAAATCGATGAAACAACGGAGAAAAATCGAACTTCTCTGGACCTTTTCCAACAGCCGCGAACAATGACAACATCAGTTCCCTAGCCAAAATTCTTGAAACAACCCCAGAAGTTGACGCACATCAACATCCTGAAATCGAAAAATGATAGCAAAACAACAGCAACGCACCATTTTTGCCCACAACGAAAGGGTGCGTTGCTCCCCATTTGCACCGTTTAATCATGTTACGGTGATAGTCATCCATGATGACAGTCCCTATCTTCCCCTGTTCAAACCCAGTTTTGAACGGGGTTAACGCGTAAGCGCAAAACCGGCTTTGAGAAAACTCGATACCGGCGTTTGGTGTGTAGTGGGTTGACCTGGTGTTTTTATCGTGATTTAAGGAAGCAAATGTGGGAATGTGATCTATTCGACGGGGGTGTGTAAACCGTTTCCTCCGCCGCTGGTCAGAGGGGGTGTTTTTCTGGTAGGGTTGGAATCAAGTACCGCGATATAGCGGATGGAAACTATGGAACCCCTTTTCCGGGTCGACATACTCTGTCTCGCGTTGAATCCAAGCACCGCGATATAGCGGATGGAAACGGTTGGCCTCGCCGGTGGCGATCCCCAGGGCCGGTTGGAAATCCGCACCGCGATATAGCGGATGGAAACCCGTATGGCTCTCTGAATAACTCCCTATCGACCGGCGTTGGAATCCGAGTACCGCGATATAGCGGATGGAAACGCAAAGCGCCGGGCGATGGTCTCTGGTGGGAGACCATCAGGTTGGAATCCAAGCACCGCGATATAGCGGATGGAAACGCCCTGGCCCTCAGGGCCAAAAACACCGGTTTAACCGGTTGGAATCTAAAGGCACCGCGATATAGCGGATGGAAACTTCTTGTCCTTAGCGCATCTGATCTCAGCATATCGACGTTGGAATCCAAGTACCGCGATATAGCGGATGGAAACCCAGCAGCGGAGCCGGTAGCACTTCCCATCCAAAACAGGTTGGAATCAAGTACCGCGATATAGCGGATGGAAACCTTGCCGAAATTCTTCTCAATGTGGGCGAGAGCACCTGTCAGATACCGAGCACCGCGTTATAGCGGATGGAAACCTCCCTCCCATGTCGTCGCGCTGATCAGCATCGATCAGGGTCAGATACCAAGTACCGCGTTATAGCGGATGGAAACGAGTGACTTTTGCCTCGTCATTGCCGAGTAGCAGTAGGTCAGATACCGCGTACCGCGATATAGCGGATGGAAACCCATGATGTACAAGATCGGTTTTCCTGTATCTTCTGTGTCAGATACCAAGTACCGCGATATAGCGGCTACAAATCAATTGCCGCGAGAGGGACATTCCTTCCTGTTAGGCAATTTGCTCGCCCGACGACTGATAAAATAAAAGTGGGACCCGCGTAATCACGGACCCCACTTTTCTGGTTAAATGTCGTTAGATAACCCATCACGAAGCGTCATTATTCATACTGCACGATGACACCGATGGGCCAAACAGCCCAAAAAGGAATAACGTAGCGATGGAATCCTTGAAGCCATCCACGATGCCTTCGCTGGATGTTGGTCACCTGATTGTTTGTTTGCGGCTTTTGGTCAGCCGCGTGAACTGCGGAACAGCGAGACCACTCTGCAAGCATGCTGGTCATCACAACCACTGCAAGACGGCGTTGAAGCTTCATAATTCCTCCTCTGGTCGGCTTCTAACCTTCTGATAGAAGTCAACCTACCACTAGATTGATGACGTGTCACTAATTAAATTCAGAGGCGTCTGAACAGTTAAAAACAACGAATCGCTAGAGAAATAACATACAAGATTGCAGTCAGCCTATATCCAGAAATGCCCGTCCCCTCAAACGGTCACTATCACACAAAAGCGTTACAACACTCATCAGTTTGATGCAGAAAAGCCCTCACTGCGGCCACCACGCAACAGCTCATTGAAGTCGGCGAAATACACAAAGAAGGCTTCAGTCCCACGCACCCCCACTTCCCGGCGCTGGTACTGGAAGTTTCACCAGCCTATGGGTGTTAAAATTAGGTAGCACCATCCAACAACCGGACTTGCAGCAGAAGGCAGGAAAAAGGAGGGGTTGCCACATGACTGACATGGTTGACCGGCGGGACTGAAAACAATCACCGCCTGGATTTCTCATAGTCGGTGGTAGTGTCACGCCATTCATAGGCGATGGGATCCCACATGGGTTGCATGGGCATATTGCTTTGATTTCTCCCCTGCAGCGGTGATATTCGGACTTTATGTCGCGTGGACGAAGCGCAGCGTCTTCCTAGGGATTGCCTCTCATCCCTCACCATTTTTCTCCTGGTTGATTATCCTTGTGGTTGGTTTTAGCGTTGTTTGGCATTTAGGCTCTACCCCGCAGCCTGCGCATCGTGAGTGGGCGCGGGCTGCGAGTATGTCATCAAAGTGTGTTTCGTCCATCGAATGAGCACGGTGAGGGGTTCCAGAAGGGTGTGTCCGAGCGGGGTGAGTTCGTAGTCCACACGTCGGGGCATGGCGCTAATCTCATGCGGGCAACGATGCCGTCGCGTTCCAAATGTCGAGTGTATCACTCAATGTTTTCCTGCTAATCCCGCCAACAGCAGCCTGAAGATCGCTGAATCGCTCGCCTCTCTCCAAGCGCAAGCAGGGTCAACGCGGTCCACGTACTGGTGATTTTGGTGAGCGCCGTGCGTGATGGACAGGTTTGTTTGAGTACGTCCCAGTTGCGTGCCACTGTTTCCTCCAAGCACACTCGGTCAAGCACACTCGGTGATTTCAGTTACCTTTTCCCCAGTTGTTACGTTGCACGTAACCGCAGGTGGGGTTGTGAAAATGATGCCATGACTATTCATGATCACATTGCGGTTGCGCAACACTATTTCGCTGCAGTCTCACGCGGCGATATGGAGTACGTCCCAACGGTAGCAGCACTCCTCGACCCGAACGTGGTTTGGCACCAGCCTGGCAATAACCGTTTCTCCGGCGCACACGAAGGCATCGCAGCCATCGCCCAACTGATTGGCGGCATGATGGAGATGAGCGAGGGTACATTCACTCTCACCGTGACTGGCCCGACGATGCGCAACGGCGACGATGTTGCAGTTCCTGTGCGTTTCAGGCCAACGTCAAAGCACCCACAAGGCACACTAACAATGGACATGACGGGCATTGACCTCCTGACCGTCACGAACGGAAAAATTACTGCCGTCAGGCTTTTTCTCGGAGGACCAACCTGGCGAAGATCAATTCTGGGGAACACCCTAGCCCACACAATGCCAAGCCCTATTGCAACCAAAAAAGTGGCAACAACAAAAGTCTCTGGATAGGCCATTCTCACAGCTACCACGCCCAGAATAAGAGACCCCACCGGTGCCACCGTCAAATGCCATGTTCCAAATGGCGCTGCCGTCGGAGAGCCTGGTGCGCGGAAGTGCGCCAAACAGCAGCAGCAGAGTTTCGTTTTGAATGGCCCCTGAATCCGCTGCCAAAATACCAGCGCGCCCACCAGTAGCACCCAGGCTGGCCACCCGAGCAGCAGTGCCAACGACACAATCACAAGCCCGGCAAACGCCGCAGCCCAGCGACGGATAAGAAGCAGCCCGGGCCCACCCATGCGGTCGGCGGTCACGCCCGCCAGGTAGCGCGCGATCATTTCGCACCACCCACCACGGCAAGAATCAGCCCGGCGACCATGCTGGAAGAAGAGGCCGCAGGCAGGAGGACGAGACGGCACCGAATCCCATGGCTCACGGTGGTGATTCCTACGCAGGGCACCACGACGGCACGCCACGGAATAGAGTCGCCACCGCCGCTACCCCGCCTTCGGCCACGATCCAGGGAATGAAAATGCACGCCACCGCAGCGAGCAGTCCCACCACGGCACTCGAGGACATACGCAGAAGCGAAAGAGTATTCCGTGGCCAGCCACACCCCCAGCGGTAGCCAACAAGTTGCTGCCAGCCTGATGGCTAATCCCAACAGCCCGGACGCCCGGCCCAAAAGCGCTTTGGGCACCAGTTCGGCGACAAGCGCGGATTCGGCGACGGTCAAAGCACCGAATCCGATGCCTCGTAAGGCGGAGAGGGCGAGCACGAACGGGGCGTCGTCAAGCGTGATGTGCCCCAGCGCGGGAACGCCCAGCATGATGGCGGCGAAGACCATCACGGGTGTGTAGCCGAAGCGGCGCAGGGCGCGGGGCGTGTTCCATTGGGTGAGCACGGAGCAGCCCACGAAAGATGGCGGTGGTGGAACCGGCGAGGGCGTCGGAACCCTCGCTGGTGAGCACGTCCAGCGGTACCACCGGCAGGAGCAGGCCCAGCTCAGAAACGCGGCGGCCACCGCGACCAGGGTGGCTATAAAACCTGGTGTTTTCAGGACATTTCACCTATCATCCACAGCACCCCAGCGGTGAAGGCGATCGGTTGCGCCGATGGCGGCGATGGTAGGTCATGGCGCGGTTTTCCGCCTGATACGCCGACCACGCGCCACCCACCAGCAGCCCTGCGACGGCGAACAGCAGGTACACCAGCCACGTCATCTACAGGCTGCCTTTCGTCGAGGGCACGCCCTGCACTCGGGGGTCGGATTCGGTGGCTTCCCGCAGTGCACGGGCGACGGCCTTATATTCCGCCTCGGTGATGTGGTGCGGGTCGCGCCCGTAATGGCAGCGCAAGTGCAGGGCGATGCGCGCGTTCAGCGCCAGGGTTTCAAAGAAGTGTTCGTTGATCACGGTGGCGTAGTGCCCGCCGATGACGGTGGTGAGCATCTGCTCGGGTTCGCCGGTGATCACAAAGTAGGGGCGGCCAGAGACATCCACAATGGCCTCGCACAGTGTTTCGTCCATGGGCAGCTGGCAAGACCCGAAACGACGAATGCCGGACTTATCACCCAGCGCCTGGTCCAGCGCCTGCCCCAGCACAATGCCCGTGTCCTCCACGGTGTGGTGCGCATCAATGTTGATGTCACCGTTGGCGTGCACAGACAAGTCGAAGCTGCCGTGCGCGCCGAAGGCGGTGAGCATGTGGTCGAAGAACGGCAGCCCCGTGTTGATGTCAGTGCGCCCCGTGCCGTCCAGGTTGATGCCTACGGTGATGCTGGATTCCCGGGTGGTGCGCTCCACGCGTCCGACGCGGGCGTTGCGTTCTATCTCAGGCACGGGTGGCCTACCTTTCTACTTTCTCATGTGGATGGGCGCTACCTTAGCAGCTGCTGCCAACAACGCGTCATTTTCCTCCGGCAGCCCGACGGTGGCACGCAGGTACTGGCACGCCCACATCGCGGATGAGCACCCCTCCCAAAAACGCCTGCCATGCTGCGGCGGAGTCGAGAAATCACCGAAGAACACAAAGTTCGCCTCTGTGGGCACAATGCTGTAGCCCAGCTTCTCAAGCGCCAGCCACCACACGGTCGCGTTCCGACGCCAGCTTGGCCACCGTTGCCAACGTATCCTCACTGTGCCTCAACGCCACAATGGCCGCCGCCTGGGAAAAAGCTTGGACAGATGATACGGCAGGCGCACCAGCATCACTGCCTCGCACAAACGCGGGGGCAGCCACAAAGTACCCGAGGCGCCCGCCCGCAAGTCGAAGGTTTTGCTCATGGTGCGGGACACCACCAGGGTGGCGGGGTACCTCCAGCAGCGTCACCGCCGAGGGGGAATCGGAAAACTCGGCGTAGGCTTCATCGACGATCACGATGCCCGGCGCGGCGTCAAGAATGGTACGAATGTCATCGAGGCTGGTCACGCCACCGGTGGGGTTGTTAGGTGGTATGAAAAATAACGTGGGGTTGTTCCTCAGCGATGGTGCGCAGCGCCGCGTCCAGGTCGATGTCAAAGTTCTCTCGACGCGGGGCAGTTGAGAAAGTGCGTGTGGGTTCCCGTGGAGAGGATGGGGTGCATGGAATAGCTGGGCTGGAATCCCAGGGCGGTGCGCCCCGGCCCACCGAATGCTTGCAGGAGCTGTTGAAGTACTTCGTTGGAACCGTTGGCCGCCCACAGGTTCTCCTGGGTGACGGCCACGCCGGTCTGCGAGGTGATGTACCGGCCAGGGCAGTGCGTAGTTCCACGTTGTCGCGTTCTGGTAGCGGTTGAGGGTGCGGGCCTGCGTGCCGATTTCCTCCACCAGATCTCACACCAGCGCCTCGGAGGGCGCGTAGGGTTTTCATTGCGTTCAGGCGCACGTCCACGTCGAGTTAGGGCGCGCCGTAGGCCTCTTCGCTGCGGAGCTCTTTCGCGCAACGGCAGATCGGCCAGGGTGGTGGAGGCGGCCAGGCTGGGCGGTCGGTTCAGAAGCAGTGGATTCAGTCATGGGCGGTTTTCCATTCAGAGGTTTTCAAAGCGGGGCGCGGATGGCTTCGCCATGGGCGGGAAGCTGCTCGGCGTCGGCAGTGTCACCACGATGTCGGCGATGTCTTTTCAGTGCGGCCTCGCTCGTAGTCGATGAGGTGCACTGATTTCAGGAAGGTGTGGTGGATAGCCCCTGAGCTGTGGCGCGCCGTCCCGGAGGTGGGCAGCACGTGGTTGGACCCGGCGGAGTAGTCCCTCAGCGGCACGGTGAATGCTCACCGACGAAAATGGCCCTCGGCGTTGGGATGCGTTCGGCCACCCTCGCGGGCGTTTTCGATGTGGATTTCAGATGTTCGGCGGCGTAGGCATCGGCGACGCGGATGGCGGCATCGAGGTCGTCTAACAGCACAATCCCGGATTGTTCGCCCCGCAGCGCGTGAGCCACACGCTCGGCGCTGAGGGTGACGCCGTAGCGCGCTTTGACTTCGCGGTCTACGTCAGCGGCGAGCTGCGCGGAGGGGTGATCAGCACGCTGGCGGCCATGACGTCGTGCTCGGCCCTGGCTGATCAGGTCGTAGGCAACGCTGACGGGATTGGCCGTGTCATCAGCAACAATGGCGATTTCCGTGGGGCCTGCCTCGAATCAATGCCCACGACGCTGCGGCACAGGGCGTTTGGCGGCGGTGACGTAAATGCTTGCCGGGTCCGGTGATCATGTCCACGGGTTCGAGCTGGTGGGCGTCGTCACCGTAGGCCAGCAGCGCCACGGCCTGCGCGCCGCCCACGGCCCACACCTCTGCACTCCCAGCAGCTGGCAGGCCGCCAGGATGGTGGGGTGTGGCCAACCGCCAAACCGGGCTTGCGGCGGGGAGGCCACCACCAGCGAGGACACGCCCGCCTCCTGCGCGGGCACCACGTTCATGATCACGCTGAGGGATACACGGCGTTGCCGCCCGGCACGTAGCAGAGCCCACGCGTTCCACGGGGATGAACTCTCCGTCACCGTCCCGCCGGCCGCGAGTTCCACCGTGTTGCCTGCGGGTTTCTGCGCGGCATGCACGGCACGCACACGGGCGATGGATTCTCGCAGCGCCTCGGTGACCTTAGGGTCCAGCTCGCGCGCGGCGTGTTCGATGATGTCGGCGGGCACGCGTATCGACGCCGGTTGTACCCCATCAAACTTCTCCCCGTACTCCAGCGCTGCCTCCGCGCCGCGCCCCCGCACCTCCCGCACCAGCGGCTCCACCACGGAAGTACCGAATCAACGTCCGTGCTGCCGCGCGGCAGGGTTCGCCGCAGTTCGCTTATCGACGCCGTGCGCCCCGCAGGTCAACAACATTCAGCATGAGAAAAACCACATCCCAACATTTGTGTTTCGATTCGTCCATTCTAGTGTAGGAACGTACCAGTGCTGAGATGTGGTTCTGGGGAGTTGTAGTGTCTCCGGTTTAGTATCCGGCGTGTCCGCCGCCACCGCCGGGCAGTTCAGGGGCGGAGCCGCCGGAGCGGGTGCTTCAGCTGGTGCCGGGGCAGCTGGGCGGGCGCTTGTGCCGGAGCCTGTTGAGCTGGTGCCTGCTGTGCCGGAGCCTGCTGGGCTGGGGCCTGTCCTCCAGGAGCAGCCGGGGCTGCGGGTGCCTGCCTGGGGCCTGTGCCGGAGCGGAGGCATCAGACGGTGCTCCCATCGGTGCGGAGCCTCCATGGCGGGTGCAGAGGTCGTGGGGGCAGCGCTGAGGAGGTGGTGGCCTTGGTGCTCGCGGTGGAACTTTCCCCTGATTTCCCGTCGTCGCAGCAGGCGGTCAGAGTGCCAGCGACAGCGACAGAGGCCAGGGCCATAGCAACAAAACTTACGATCAAACATGATTATGTCTCTTTCTCCGTATCAGACATACGGTCAATGTGCGGTCACCGCGTGCGTGTGGCCGCATGGGCTGGTCGGCGTGCCGGTTTGCGGGCTGTTGCGCGCATCAGGGGATCATCAACAAAGGTGAACAGCACCCACGCCAGTGCGACGGAAAGTACGAAACTCCCCACGGCGGCTAGCAGCCACCCAAAGAATCCGTATTCTCCACCGGCGACGAAAAACAGCGCTGTACAAACACCATCACCGGAATTGCACCATATAAAACGCGAACGAAATGTTGCCCAGCAGTACCGAGCGAGGGCTTGCAATAAACCTCGATACCCTTCGATGTCCCGCACAGCCAACGTAGCAATCACATACGTCACGCGGCAATGACATCAATACCGACATTTTGAACGCTATCGGTACAAACCACGTTGTGCCGTAGGACATGCCCAACAGAATCAACGGCAGTGTGAGGTCAGTGTTGTGGAACTGTTTTTCCCACACAGCCTTCGCCGCAAACACGCCCAAACAGAACTCCACCAGGCGAGTCAGCGGAAATAATAGGACAGCCAATAGGGATTGTAACACCGGAATGTGGTCTTGGGAAAACCACACTGGGTCTGCATGCGCACATCCGCTACGGGCGATCCATCCTGGGGCCAGAGACGCGGGAAACGAAGAAGTTCTCGTGGTTTTCGCCGTCGGCAAGCAGCGTACAACGGTGATGATGCCCATGACACCGCAAACATCGCACCCTAATGCCCACCAGTTTCCCGCCCACGGACGCGGCGAACCAGCGGCACAAACAGGGGAAACGTGAGGTAGAACAGCATTTCCGCGCACAGCGACCACGACGGCACGTTCATCCCGCCCAGCACTGCCCAATCCGGTTCCAGGTGTGAATCAGCAGGGCGTGGGGGAGCCACACCTTCAAACGATCAAAGGACAACGCCCAGGTGATGCTGCTGGCCGTGACCGTGGCCGAGGCCAGGACGAACATCACCGCGTAATCAGTGCATGGGGAAAATTTTGGTCGGGCGGCGTCGGCAGTAGTAGAGGCGTCGCTGACGCCGCTGACCCTCGCTGTTGGACCAGTAGATGAGAAACCCGACAGGATGAAAAGAACGTCACCCGGCCGAACCCAACTCGCATAGGGAACCATAGTGTGGATCTGGCGTGTCAGCTCCGACTTCTGAAACGGATACACCGGCAAAAACACCAGCGCATGCAGCACATACACCAGCATGGCCGCCCATCACCGAGCCCCCGTCAACGACGGAGGTTCGGTCGGCGCTGACGGCGACGGAGTGGATGACGGTGGAGATGACTTCAGCTGACCAACAGCCATGTCACGCCCCACCACTACTGGCGGACATACTGGGCGATGATGTCACCCGTGATCTCTTCAGCATGTACTGATGGGTGCCACGCCGCCCATCATGGTGGCGCGGGCATCGCCAACGCCGTTCACCCATGGATCCGCAGAGCAGGAGCTGTGTCCTGCACTGGCTGTTTTCCAGGTCAATGAAGCCCAGTTTCAGCTGTTCAGCAGCTCACGCTGGGCGCGGTCAATGTTATTGATTGCCTGCACCAGTGCCGGGGGCATCGGCCTTGCGTGCCTGTTGTCCCGCGACGTTGGTGCACAGCTCGCCGCCTGACGGGGGTACCATCTCCGGTACCCCACCAATGTGATCTTGGCCTTCGGTGCGTAGTACTTCAGGTAGTCCACAACCTGGCGAACGCGGTCCGCATAATGTGCACCCGTGATGGCAGCCGGATCCTGCATAGCACCAGCGCGAACAGCCTCATCACCGCAACCGTGTGCAACGTCAAAGAGGCAGTGCTTCACTGAGTCCTTCGTGGTCACTCTGAGTGCCCCATGCGTCATTGAAGCCCAGCTGAATAAAAATGTGCTCGGTGCGCTGTCCCAAAGCCCCACGGGCAGACGCGCTTCGAACCTGATCGGAGAAGTGAAGATTCGGACCAGAGTTGATGGTGCTGCCCCAGCAGGAGGAATCAATCAGATCACCGGGTGCCAGACCCAGCTTACGTTGCAGCTGCATGGGCCAGGCAGTATTGCTGCGGAAACAGCCACGGTCATCGGCCCACAGAGGTGCGTTGGTACCTGCTGAGGGAATCACCAAACACCACCACCTTGGCACTGCGCCTTCAGGGCACGGGTATCCGTACCCTGGCTGGAGGTCAGTGCCTCTAGCAACATCAGGACTACTCTGAGCTTCCGCCTGAGGTGGCTTGGGGACATGCCTGCAGCAGAGGGCCACGGCGAACACGGCACTGCAGGTCGCGGTCGCACTTTTCACGCTTTCCTGGTGGCTCCTGTTGGGAGCGTGCGTGAGGATTGGTCAGGGCAGCCTGTGGTGCCCTGCGCTGTGATCGAGCATGAAACATCATCAAACAATTCCGGGTGTGTGAACGTAGTAGCGTACGTAGTAGGGTATCGGCATGCATACACAATGCGTTTCATCAGGGTTCATCAACTAACCCAACCAACACATCAGCTATTACCTGTGTTGATACTTAAAATGCTCATGCTAAAAATAAATTTTCAGTCAAGCACAAGGGGCTGGTTTTCTGATCGAAATATTTTGCTGACCTGTACGCAAACTGCCTACAACATAGCATCTAAAGGGCGCTTTTACAGCAAAGTCCACGGCAAAGCGTCGGATTGTTACATATCCCACAAACAAATATAAATGCATATACACATTTATCTGAATTGAGTAAACCCGGCTTCGTACTGCCTACATATCACACATGCATTACCCAGACACAGGTGCCCTCATTCAGGGTGAATATTATACGTAACTCAAAAAGTTCCGTACACTCAAAGTGGTATCAGCGTTGCGCTACTGGCACGTGCCATATCAGCAATGCCGGGTGGTCACGACAGCGCAGCGCTCTCGCCCAATTCCCCGCCAGAGGCAGAGGGTAAGGAGGATCAGCAATGGCCGCCGTGGAGCCGCACTCATCACCCACATCACCATCAACCAGGTCAAATATGCCATTGGTCGGCTGGGCTTCACCCATCAGCCCGCCGATCAACTCCCCCACGACGCCCAAGACCGCATCATCATCCCTTGGCAGCATCACCGCACCATGGTGCATTTCACCGAGGAAGAAGGCAAGCATCTTGTCGCGGTGTCCACGGTGCGCGGCCAGCTGGATCTTTCCCAATTCAACGATGCCGCGCATTTGCTGTCCGAGTGGAATCGGCGCCGCCTCGGCCCCACCTCGCTTGTGTACATGTCCAACGAGGGCGACTTGGGCTTGGAAATGCGTTCTTCTCTCCTCATCGAAGATGGTGCCTCCCCTGCTCAAATCGTGGCTTTCCTCCACGCCGCCCACGAAACGGATATCCTCGCCGTCAATCACTTCCTGGCGGCCTTTCCCGAAATGCGTTCCTCCCTCCCCTTGGATGAGGCAACCACACGGGACCAGCTGGCCTTTGCTCTGCCGCTGCCTCACATTGCTGAACACCCCATCATCCCGCCGCCATCAGCGCAGCGCATCATCCCTGCCCACGACAACACGCTGTCCACCAACATCACCATTGACCGCATCGCAGCCACACTCAAAGACTTGGGGATTCAGCAGTATGACGACGATGATCCCCACCACATCACCACCGGATTCAACGGCGTACCAATCGCATTTTTCATCGAATCCGGCCCCACACTCCTTATCCGCGCGTTCTGGTTCCCCGACCTAGACCCAGACAGCGACTTCATACGCACATTCCTCATCTGCAACGACTGGAACGAAACCTCCACCTGCACCAAAGCCTTCCCCACCACTGACGACTACGGACTCCAAGTCCACGTCGATTATGTCGCCCCCATGAGTCTCGGCCTCACCCACCACCAACTCAGCCACAGCATCATCAGTGCCGTCCAACTCCTCCTCGAAGGACTCCACAGCATCAGCGTAGACACCTGCGGAACTAGCGCCGTGCACTGGCCACCGCCACCCCCCTGACGCTTGTAGGGTTGATGCTTAGCTGACGACGCCCGCCTCTTCTTCCTCTTCTTGGCCTTCCTCGGCCAACGCTTCCTCCTCGACCGGGCTATACACCAGCCAAACAAGACGCAGCCAGCACAACACGGTGGTAACAAGACCCGCCACAATCAAACCATGCAGGCCAGAGACCTCCACCACCACATCAAACGAATCCCCCGGGTGCAAGCTCTCCGCATCAGGAATGGGCCACCGCCATCGCGACACCAGCTCCACACACTCGACTAAACATCACCACCCCCAGCAGGCCATTAGCCAGCAGCAACACAGGCACTACCCCACGGAACCATCGCACCGCACGCGCCCACGACATGTCGGGGGTAAAACCGCCCAAAGATCCATATAGGCACAGCACCACCACCACTGCAGCGAAGACGGCCACCGTACCCAAATACGAACAAAACGCCCCAAACTCCCGTGACGACGCCGACCGCTCCAGCCACCTCCACAGTGCCCCCTCCAGCACGTTCAGCGTATATCGCGGACGCAACAACCCCCACACAGCGCCCACCACGCCAAACACGAGCACACTTACGCTCAGCCACACAGCCTCTGGGCGCATGAGTGTCACAGGTTTACTCGACGACGCTCGCCCCATCACTCGCATCAACAGAGGCATCAGGGCATCAACAAAAAGCACTCACAGTATGGCAACACTACACTAGCGCTGCCCCAGGTACGCCAGATCTACCCGACCATGACGCGACACGACGCATCCCAGCCATCCGGGCGGACCTGCACCACCATTCTTCTCCCACACAACTGGCAAAACCGTGGAGCCTCCAACCCGGCGCGCGCGGACGGCGACAGCTTAATCACCGTGCCCTCCTCAATGCGCTGACCAGTATTCGCGGTGAAAACACTGGGGAGTCACCGCACAGCAGCGCCGTCAGCAGCTCATCACTTGTGACTTCGCGCATGCTGCACCGTGGCATTCAGGCTTTGATCGGCAGACGCAGCTTGCCCATCATGTCCAAATCCTGCTCCTGCGGGCGGCTAACGTGGTCAAGCAGTTGCCGACGATAATGGCGTTGATGCCACCCTCGCAGCCCCTGCCCGCACCAAGATCACCCAAGGTCAACCTCGCGTCCACCAGCGAATCGCAGAATCGCTTTTCGGCAGCGCCAAACGGAACGCCCCAATGGCGCGCAGGGCGTCAGAAGCCCTCCATCACCTCATTAGTCCTGCAAACGGGGTGCCCGGGCGCGGATCTAGGAGTTCATGGGCACCTCTTCGCGTTGCAGTTCCTGCAGGTCAGCGGCAAACTCGGCACGCTGCTCCAGGCTCTCCCCCATGCCGAGAATGCCACCGGAGCACACCTCAATCCCGGCTTCCTTTGATCATACGGAGGGTTTTCGCGCCGGGACTCCCAGGTGTGGTGGTTACCACGCTGGGGAAGAATGACTTGGCTGTTTCCAGGTTGTGGTTGTAGCGGTGAATGCCAGCGGCCGCGAGACGGTCAACCCTGTTCCTGGGTGAGAATGCCCACTGAGGCGGCGACGTGAATGTCCACTTCTGCTTGGATGGCGGCGATGGCTTTTTCCATCTGGGACATGAGGTTTTCGTCTGGCCCCTTTGACGGCGGCGACGATGCAGAATTCCGTGGCTCGGTTTTTGCGGTTTGTTTGGCTGCTTCCACCAGACCAGGGATGTCCAGCCAGGCGGCGCGCACGGGAGATTCAAACAGGCCGGATTGCGAGCAGAGTGACAATCTTCGAGGCAGCCGCCGGTTTTGAGGGAGACGATTCCTTCTACTTCCCACTTCTTCACCGCACCAGGCCAGGCGCACCTCGTGTGCCAGGGCGAGGAGGTCTTGGAGGTTGTCGTCAGGCAACTGGAGGACCTGAAGAATTTCTTCTTTGGATAAAACCGATGCCCTGTTTCAGAACTTTTCTGCGGCAAGCTCAAGGATGGGGAGGTAGTTGGGGTGGTGGTCATGGTTGCGGTGTGCTCCTTTGTGGGTTGGGTCAGATCGCAGGTTGGACTGGAAACCTTGCATTAAAAAGCCCGAAAATACCCCGCACCCTAGAACAGTGTTCGAGGCAGGGCTAACTGCAGGGCGTTCCCGCAGCAAACGCGCTATTCTATTTGCATATCTTCCAAGCGCCGTTTTTCCTCTGGAAACGCATCACGCCAGTTTCAGTCTTGCCGTTTGATGTGTGAGTCACAGACGCAGAAGCGGATTCACCATTCACGCGGACATCTTCCACGGAATCCACCGTCGGCTTTGCCTTCTGGTAATCGGGATGGACTCCAGCGGCAGGTCCGGAACTTCGTTCAAATCCGGTGCGCCGCCGCCCTCTTCAATCAAGCGGGCGCACGTGTTCGACCGTGGTAGGCCATGAACTGACGCAAGGTTCCAGTGGGCACCATGCTGCGCACCACGTTAGTGATCGCATCCTTATCACCGCACTTGCGGGCTGCCCTCAATCGGAGCAAGTTGCTGCGCCTGGATAGGGGTTGTCCAGATTAACCTCAGGCGGCACTGCTGGCTCACTTGCCGGCGCCGGGGCCTCCGACGTGGGAGCCGCCGACGACGTAGCTGCGGAAGTGGACGCATCGGATGACGACGTAGCCTGCTTGGCCACAGCACTCACACTGCTGGCGCTACTCGTGGAACCCTCAGCCTTGTTTTCTTCTTTATTAGAACCACAGGCACCGAGGACCAGAGGGGTCACACAAACACCCACGATCATGGCCTTTTTCAACACTGACGATGGGTCTGCACTACGAAATGCTCCTACCTCAAACATTTGCGACTCTTTGACGCCAACGGCACTCAAACTTACACCACCCTACCAAGGACACCACGCTTTGCGAGAACCCTTCACGCAAAATAGGCGGTTTTTTCGGCGCACCTCACAATTGCCGCATTTTTCTTCGCAGCACACAAGAACCCGCACTCGTGCTACCGGCAGGCTGCATGCGTCTCCCAAGGTCACATCAAATCAGCAGTTCAGGTACATTCTTTTTAGCACGTATGCAACCTAGCCCCATTCTCCACCTCACACGCAGAGGTAGCACGTCAGACATGCCAGCATTGTGTGAATTAAAACCCACCGGCGCCACCCCCATAATGAACCAGTTTGTAACGATCTAGCGAGAAACCGTGGGGAACACCGTCAAATAGCGCGTACACTAACAAAGTGTGCAGTTGACTCAACACAGTATCACCGTTGCAGGCGTCCACATCCTGGACGAGTACGGCCTTGCCGACATGACCATGCGCCGACTGGCCAAACGCCTTCACGTCGCACCCGGCGCGTTGTGCTGGCATTTCCCCAACAAGCAGGCACTCATTTCGGCGATTAGTCAATTCATCCTCTCGGAAGTTGTCGGACCACCAACCCCACTGGACAAAAGACGCGGAGCCTACCAAGGCGGATGCGGACGAGGCGACGTCGACACGTGAGGATGCTGTGCCACCAGCGGAACTGTGCGCCACTATCCGTACGTTGATGCTCGCGCACCGCGACGGCGCTGAATTGGTTAACGCCGCACTGTCGGACAACGGACTGCGCGAAACCCTTGAGGGTCATATCACCCGGGCATTGGTGCGTTCCTTCAGTAAGGATGCGGAGGCGACAACGCACCCATCGCAACCTTTACTGGAAACCGGTGCGACGACATTGCTTCATTTTGTCATGGGCGCAACTATGAACGAACAGTCCGCATTACAGCTCATGCGGGACACCAATCCGGGTGGGGCGGATGTTGATGAAAAGCTCACTACCGCTAGCAATGCGTTCCAAATAACTTTCGAAAACGGAATTGAGATAATTCTCAACGGTTTGGCTACAACAATGGGGACAGCCAGCCTATAAAATACTCCAGTATGAGTAGCACCTACGAACATAGCTTTCAGGTTTGGCCCGGTGAGGCGTACCCCCTCGGCTCTACTTATGACGGCGCGGGAACAAACTTTGCGCTTTTCTCCGATGTGGCAGAACGCGTGGAACTGTGCCTTCTAGATCGTGAAGACAACGAAACCCGCATCAACATCGAAGAAGTCGATGCCCACATCTGGCACTGCTATATTCCCGGGATTCAACCAGGCCAACGCTATGGCTACCGTGTCTACGGCCCCTACGACCCCGCAAATGGCCACCGCTGTGACCCCAACAAACTGCTCGTAGACCCCTACGCAAAAGCCTTCGACGGTGAGTTCGACGGGCACCCTTCTCTTTTTAGCTACGACATCACTGACCCCGGCAACCCCGAGGGCCGCAACACCGAAGACAGCTTGGGGCACACCATGAAATCCGTGGTGATTAACCCCTTCTTCGACTGGGCCAATGACCGAGCGCCCCGGACCCCTTACCACGAAACCGTGATCTATGAGGCGCACGTCAAGGGCATGACCATGACCCATCCGGACGTGCCCGACAACCTCCGCGGAACCTACGCAGGGCTTGCACACCCTGCGATTATTAGCTATTTGAAGGATTTAGGTATAACGGCGATTGAGCTAATGCCGGTGCACCAATTCCTTCAGGACGACCGGCTCCGCGAATTGGGGTTACGCAACTACTGGGGCTACAACTCCTTCGGATTCTTTGCCCCCCACCAGGAATACGCCGCCGCCCGCAAACCCGGCGGGGCCGTCGCCGAATTCAAAAACATGGTCCGTGCCTTCCACGAAGCAGGCATCGAAGTCATCCTGGACGTGGTGTACAATCACACCGCCGAAGGCAACCACATGGGCCCCACCATCGCTTTCCGCGGCATCGACAACGCCGCCTACTACCGGCTGGTGGACGGCGACAAATACCACTACATGGACTACACGGGCACCGGAAATTCCCTCAACGTCCGCGACCCGCACACCCTGCAGCTGATCATGGATTCCCTGCGATACTGGGTGCAGGAAATGCACGTCGACGGCTTCCGTTTCGACCTGGCCTCCACACTCGCCCGCGAACTCACCCGACGTGGATCGTCTCGCCGCCTTCTTCGACCTGGTGCAGCAAGACCCGGTGGTTTCCCAAGTCAAACTCATCGCTGAACCTTGGGACGTCGGCGAGGGTGGCTATCAGGTGGGCAACTTCCCACCCCTCTGGACCGAATGGAACGGCAAATACCGCGACACCGTGCGCGACTTCTGGCGCGGCGAACCCGCCACCCTCGGCGAATTTGCCTCCCGCCTCACCGGCTCCTCCGACCTTTACGCCAATAACGGACGGCGCCCCACCGCCTCCATCAACTTTGTCATCGCCCACGACGGCTTCACCCTCAACGACCTGGTCAGCTACAACGAAAAGCACAACATGGCCAATGGTGAAGGCAACCGCGACGGCGAAAGTCACAACCGATCCTGGAACTGTGGTGTGGAAGGCCCCACCACCGACCCGAGCATCCTGAAACTCCGCGCCCAGCAGCGACGAAACTTCCTCACCACACTGCTACTCTCCCAGGGCACACCCATGATCGCCCACGGCGACGAAATGGCCCGCACCCAAAGCGGCAACAACAACGTCTACTGCCAAGACTCGCCACTCAGCTGGATCAACTGGAACCAACTTGAAGAATTCGACCCCCTGGTCAAATTCACCCGGCGCCTACTGCGCATCCGCGCCAACCACCCCGTTTTCCGACGCCGCCGCTTCCTTGCCGGCGGTCCCCTCGGCGAAGACATGAAGCAACGCGACATCGCGTGGCTGGTCCCCTCCGGCAAACTCATGACCCAAGCCGACTGGGACTTCTTCTTTGGCAAATCCCTCATGGTGTGCACCTCAACGGCGACGCCATCGCCGAGCCCGACAGCCGCGGCCAACGCATCGTCGACGACTCCTTCATCCTCTGCTTCAACGCCCACCACGAAAGCATCGAATTCACCCTGCCCGACAAACGCTTCGGCCAGCGGTGGAAACTCATCGTGGACACCACTGAAGACACCGGATACCCCCTCACCGCCGAAATTATCGACGCCGACGGCACCATCGAAGTGCCCGCACGCTCCACCATGCTGCTCAAGCAAATCGAGCCGCCCGTCTACGACGATGCCGACTCAGGGAAAGCTCCGCTGAGGTTGCCGAAAAGCACCACGACTGATGCGTCAGCTGAGGAGACTGAGGCCAGTGCTCCCACGCCGCGCACACCCGCCGTGATGAATCCACCCAAGCACGTGGATGCCACCCCGCCACCCACGAAGGCGGACATGCAGCAAGCTGCGGAACCCTCACGTTGACGAGTACTCTGACGACTACTCCAATGACGCCAGCGGCGCCGTTGATGATTACAGCTAAGCCCAAGCTCGGCCCGCGAAAGGACACCCTTGTGATCTCCGCCCACGGCGCGACCATTGACGTCACCTCCCGGACCGTCACAATCAACTACAGCCCACTCTCGCGGCGCTGCAATCAACCCACGGGGCTGCGGAAGGTGGGGCGTCGACAAGCACCCGCCTCAGCATCAGCGACATTACTGACATTGACACGCGGCACCCCACCGCCGTTGACTCTCGGGTGGGCGAGGCTCGGTGGGGTGAACCACACCATCCGCTTCGCCCCAACCAGGAAAAACGAACTCGACACGTTACTCGCCATGATCGACAGCGCCCGCAACGGCGAACTCCCCTGACGAACCCGCCACCTTCATCTCCAGGCTCTGATTTCGTGGCCATTGATGTGGAAACCGCCAACGACGACTGGGGGTCCATCTGCCAAATCGGTGTCGTCCGCTACACCAATGGCCAGGCCGGTGCCAGCGACTCCTGGCTCTGCACGCCCCCTCCCGGGCTCGAACGTTTCGACGCCCTGAATATCGGCATTCACGGCATCACACCCGACGACGTGGCCGACGCACCCGCCTTCGGAGACGTTCTCGGGGACGTTGTCGCGGCCGTCGGGGAACTTCCGTGGTCGCACACAACGCCCAATCTCGACATGACTGCCTTCTCCCGCGCCTGCGCCGCCGCCGGGCAGCCCGTACCCCGCTGGACATTCGGCTGCTCGCTCGCCCTTGCGCGTGCCGCCAAACTCGGCATCAGCAACCACCGGCTCCCCACCGTCGCCGCACATTTCGGCGTTGAACTGGCCAAACACCACGATGCGCTTTCCGACGCCCGCGCGTGCGGCGACATCATCGTCGGGTTGGCGTCGGCTGGATTTTCCTGGTGGTTCGGGCGCATCAAGTGACGAAGGTTTTGCCGGGTTCTTCTGGGCCTCCGGCTTCACCCTTGGCGAACTCACCCCTGACAAAGTGCTTCCCTGTACCAGGCGCCGATGCGCGCGGACTCAACATCGCGGCGCAACGTAAACGTCTTTTCCCCGACTGTGGTTGACGCTGCTGCTGAGGTACCGGAAGAAAAGCCACGACGCAGGCAACGGCCTGCCTGGGAAAAAGCCGCCACACCCAGCGTCATTCCCGAGACCAACACGCAAGGCCGACCCGAAGGCGCGCTCTACGGCCACAATGTCACGCTCACTGGCGACTTTGAGCCATACGATAAATCCATGCTCTGGTCCGGCATTGCGGAGCGCGGCGGCGTGATCGGCAAAAACGTCACCAAAAGACCACCCTCTGCTTGTGTGCGGGCCGTGGCACACCGTCACATCCAAGCAGAAACGCGCCGAAGAACTCATCGAAAAAGGCCAGGAGATTACGCTCTGGACCGCCGACCAGCTTTACCGCGAACTGGGGCTGGACGAGGACCCGCCGTTTTAGGGGACCTCTTCTCCTTGTTCCCTTGTTCGTTAGTCTGGCGCCTCAGCCATCAAGATGATTCAACAGCGTTGGAACAAATTCTTGGTAGTACTGGAACACCCCTCCGTGACCAGAGTTGGGATAAATCACCAAGGTGCTGTTGGGAATACGCTGATGCATGTCCTCGGACAGCGGGGTGGGAACCATACGGTCATAATCACCATTGGCAATTAACGTGGGGGGCAGTGATCGTGCTCAAGTCCTGTGGCTCCTGGCTACCCCACGCCTTGATTGCGGCGAGTTGCCTACGAAAAGCGCCGAGCGTGATAGGTGTATCTCGATCCATGATGCGTTCATGAATTCGGGCAAGATAGTCACGAGCTGCGATTTTACCTGTAGGTGTACGCGGGAAAAAGAGGAATTCCTTGGCATCAGTGCGAGCCGAGCACGCCACGCAACATATCGACATAAACATAGGCCGCTCCAGTGGGGCGGTTGATGCCGTGACCTCCGGCTGGGCCTGTACCAGCAAGAACGAGCCAGTCGAACCAAACTGGGGTTGTCCAGGGTAACGTGCTGGGCGACGAATCCTCCCAGTGAGAACCCCATAAGATCAATGTGCGTGAGTCCAAGGGCTGCAATGAAAGCGCGCGCTGCATCAGCCATACCCTTAATTGTTGATGGCATCTTCCCAGTGGAGCCGCCAACACCCGGAAGGTCAACGGCAATAACGCGGCGACCAGCCGCAAGGGCATCTACAACACGGGGATCCCACTCATCCAACGTGGCACCGAGGTGGGTAAAGCAGCACAATGGGAGTACCACCATCGACTCGACGGTCCCGGTAAGCGAAGGGTTTTCACCGTTAACTGGCAGGTACCTCGTGGGCGCTTCGTTCCATTGAGTAGCGCGGTCAGCTGTGGCATGAGCATCAGACATCAGCAGTAACCTCCTCCGGGTTGGTTGTGACGAGAACTTTTGCCGCGAGTTTTGCCAGAAAGTAGCTGATTGAGTGCGGTGAGTGTGTCATTGAAGGGTGAGGACCCGATCGACGACAGGTTTGAGGGATGCTTCATCAACAAGTTCAGCAACAGTGCGCAATGCCGCACCATCAGGCTTGATAAACAAAAAACGATAACGTACGCCGAGCTTACGGGCCTGGCGGCGTAGTCGAAAAACTGAGGACAGAGAGGGCAAGTTTGACCACCGGGCCAGCACCAGCCTGGTCAGCGAGCGTCGGTTCGGGGCTACCTGCAATACCAACAACAACTCCACCACGACGCAGCACCTGCAGCGATCGCGACGTTATATCCCCTCCCTGGGTGTCTACGACTATGTCAACAGGGATATTGGCCAAACGCTCAACGAAGTCTTCATTGCGATAGTCGATGATGATGTCTGCACCGAGTGCCCGCACATCATCAGCGCTGGCAGCGGAGGCGGTAGTAGCTACAGTGGCACCAAGGTGCTTGGCAAGCTGAATGACAGCAGATCCGACACCACCAGCGCCACCATGCACCAATACCGTTTGACCCGCTTGAAGGTGAGACCGATACTCACCAATGCCCTGCCATGCGGTCAAAGCGACGACTGGCAGAGCAGCCGCGTGAGTCAGCGATACGTTGCGGGGCGCATGGGCGAGAGCATCAACGTCAACCGCGACGGTCTCGGCCCATGTTCCCATACCGACAACGCCGGTATAGCCGTAGACCTTGTCGCCGACGGCAAACTCTGTGACCTGACTACCAAGAGCGATCACTTCACCAGACAGTTCTCCACCCATTACCTTTGGCAAGTCCAGCCGAAAGACAGCCTTGAACTCGCCAACGCGTGTGCGTTCATCAGCATGATTGACCCCAGAAGCTGCCATGCGTACAAGCACCTGACGCGGGCCAGGTTCGAGGATGGGCATGTTGACGGCACGCAGAGGCTGGCCGTACTTCTCAAAACAAATGCCTTCATGAGGGTCCTTTCTGTGCCGCACAGTCGGCAACTAGTTACAAAAATGTTACTGGATTCAACCATAGGCGATGCAGTAACATAATGCAACCACTATTGAGGAGACATGATGTTATCCGAGCCCCGCTCAAACTGCCCAATCAACCGAAGCCTTGAAATGTTGGGAGATCGATGGAGCATGCTGATCTTGCGAGACATTATTCTCCATGACCGGCGCTCCTTCCGTGACCTGCTCACCGGCAGTGCAGAAGGCATCAGCGCCCCGGTACTATCCCGCCGATTAGGCGACCTGGTTAAGGCAGGCTTCCTGACCAAAAGCGATGTCACCCGCGGCAAACAGGGCAAATACTCACTCACCGACACAGGACTGCAACTGTGCCACTACTCATTGAGCTTGGCCGCCTCGGTGTTCTGCATCGACCCGTCAACCAGGAATAACGCCCCTGATTTCGGCACAGACCCCACTGAACTTGCCACCCGCATCGCCGCCCTCCGCGATGCTCATGGCGCGTCTCCACAACAGTGATCATCACGTAGGAACCACACTGGTGTGCATCGCAGTCTGAGTGGGTATGACAACGTCCATACAAACATCGCTTGACCTGGGCACAGTACTTCCCCGCCTGGAAAGAAATGATCATAACGCAGCGGGAATGCTGCTGCAGCAACCGCCGTCAATATCCCTATCGCCACAGTTGGTGGCTCGCTTCTACAGCGATGACACACAAGTGACCCACGAGACAGCTGGATGAGGTGGGCGTTGGGGTTCTTCACCTGTGGGATCATGCCGCAGAAAAACCTGGTGGAACAGTGTGGGGGATGGCACTACTGATCAAACTGAAGATGAGAAACGCCGGCGTGCTGGTCGGGCTAGATGTCGTGGGATGCCAGGTGTCGCTGGGCGTCGATAAGCGCGGCGAACAAGTGGAACCCACGACGCTGGTGACGCACCCCCATACCTTTGATGCGCTGGACCGGCACATGCGTGCGCTGCTGAGGGCCGAGCCAACATACTACGCGCCGACCCCGCAGGTACTTCTGGCTGTGCACCCGCGTACCGACGTCGCGACGCTGCAGGTGTGGCTCGCGGCAACCGAGGTGACACTGACCGCCACGCCGTTTACCCGCCTGTACGGTTATCCTCGGCCAGTCAGGTTGCAGTAGTTACACTGTTAGGCGTTATGACAGCAACACTTAAACGCATCTACACCGAGTGGACGACCGCGCACCCGCACGCAGCGGAGGATTTTCACTCCACCATCGAAGATCTGCTGGTGGACGCGGGTGTGGCCTTTGATCGCGTGACCGTGCGGGTGAAAGACCTGCGCTCCCTCAACGCCAAAGCCGCAAAACGTGACAGTGACGGCAACCTCATCTACCCCGACCCGTGGGCAGATATTCACGACGTGGTAGGCGTGCGTGTGACCACCTATCACTCCACCGAGATTCCCACGGTACTATCCGTGCTGCAGGACTCGTTTATCCTGGAGAAATCCGTGGACAAGGCGGAGGAGACAAAAATCTCCGGCGGCTTCGGCTACGGGTCTCACCACCTCACCCTCACAGTTCCTCAAGACATGCAGGACCTTGAAGACTACGCGGATTTCACCTTTGAAGTGCAGGTTCGCACAGTCCCTGCAACACGCGTGGGCGGAATTTGAACACGACATCCGCTACAAACGCCCCGCCGACGCCCTGGACCCCGCATTGACCGTGCCTTCACGCTGGCGGCGGGCTGAATCGAAACTTCGCGGACCAGCAATTTGACCAGATCGCCGCGATCAGCGAAGTCGAAGCAGCCGAAACACGTGAGCGGGACCAGGACGAGCACACCCGCGACGTGGCCATCACCGCCAACATGTTACCCGGCATGCTGGCCACCATCCTGGGCAACCGCTTCTCAGCTCACGGACCAGCACCTACCCGTGGCTGGAGGAGATTCTGGAAGCAAACGGGATCACCACCCTTGGGGAACTGCGTGACCTCTCAAACCCGCCGCCATCGACCATGTGGAACGCGCCATCCGATACCGCTTCTCCCCCGGGCAGGCACGCATTGTTGACGATCTCCTGCTGCACCGCTTCGGCGCGCAACACATCGAACGCACCGCCAAGATCGGGAAAAATCCCAGGTCACGGCTGGCAAAATTAAAAAATAGGATAAAAATGTTGCAAAGTGAACAAAATTAGCTGTGAAGGAGTACGGTATGTAGATGATAAAACTTTGCATACCTACATAAGCAAGGAGATAGAACCATGGGTTCCACAGCAATGCTTCTCGATTTTCTACACGTCTGGGCACTCACCAGCGCAGACTTCTTCCGCGGGTTCGGCGTTGATTTCCCGCCGCCCTCATGGGGAGTCAACGTCTAGAGCAACCGGACGTTAGCCTCGCCCACGTAATCGGTCAATCTCGCGGCGCTCCCGCTTAGTGGGGCGCCCGGCACCGCGATCACGCCTGGGCATGGACGCAATGAGTTCCTTCGGAGGGGGCGGGGGCGAATGGTCGACGTAGCAATCGCGTGCTACGGAGGCGCCGACGCGGCGTCGAATATCATCGACCACCTCCACATCAAACTGACGGTGATCCACCCACACGCGCACCCGGTCACCTGGAGCGACGGCGTGCGAGGGCTTCACCGACACACCATTGACCTTCACATGCCCGGCCTTGCACGCCTCGGCGGCCTGCGGGCGGGTTTTTACTAGGCGAACAGCCCAAATCCAGGCGTCTACACGCGTCATGGAAACTTCCCCTCGTTCCGCTAATCCCGGTGGTTAATAATGCGGCGGACCCGGCGGTAATTCACAAAGCCGCCGACCACGGCGATAATCAGCCCAAGAAACAAGAAAAACGACGCCCCTGGGTAATAGTGCTTAGCAGGATACCACCAGCGGCACCCCCAACCACGCTGACAACACCATTGCGGGAATAGGTACGTACCGCGCGTTTACGCTGCTCGATGGGGTTACGTGGGTACTGTTGCATGCTCATGATCATCCAGTGTAGTCACTAACCTCAATCCAGCTAGCGCCAATGCGTTCAGGCTGCACAGAACCTTTTTGTCAGAGACGCCACAGTATGCAACAAGGTGTCGTCGTCCGCCGCAGCAACCCGCAGCGTCGCCTCCACGCCATAATCCACGCCCACAATCTCTATGTGGGTCCTCGCGGTCGCGGCCCGCAGCTCCGCCTCCAACCTGCCCGCCTGCGCATGCGGAACCGCCAACGCCCACACTGTTAGCTGTTGCCGACGCACGCGGGGGCACCTCTGGCAGCACCAGCGACACCGCATCCGAATACGCGCGCACCAGTCCGCCTGTCCCCAACTTCACCCCGCCGAAATACCGCACCACCACGGCCGCAATGTCGAGCATGCCGCTCCCCCGCAGCACATCCAGCATCGGCTGACCAGCCGTGCCCGAGGGTTCGCCATCGTCGCTGGACCGCTCCACCGGGTTCGCACCTCCACCGCGTAAATGAAGGCGCTGCAATGATGCCGCGCATCCGGGTACCCGCACGGGTGGCCTGAATAAAAGCCCGGGCATCATCCTCGCTGCTCACCCGCCGAATCAGAGTGATAAACCGCGAGCGCTTCACCTCCAGCTCGCCCGTGGTGGTGATGCCCGCCGTCGGTGCCACATACGAATCCATGCCGTTTCCTCGCTTTAGGTATGTTTGGGCACGAACCGCGCCACCAAGAGAGCCACCCCCAGCGCCGCCGCTGCTGCCACGATTGAGGATGCCGACCCCCCAGCCTGAATGCATCATCCGCCGCCGCGATCACCTGCGCATCCCCGCAGCCAGCTCCATGCGCCCTGGTCAGGGACCCCGCGCCGCTTCTGGGACGTGAGTGGTGAGGCTGAGCTGGTACCCGTAGACGGCTAGCAGCACCGAACCCAACACCGCCGTACCAAACGCGCCGCCCAGCTCATAGCCTGTTTCGCTTAACGACGCCGCGGCTCCCGCACGGTCCGGCGGTGCTGCGGACAAAATAAAGTCATTACTCACCGGATCGATCGTTCCCCACGCCGACACCCAGCACCGCAAAACCAATGCCCAGCCACACACCAGAGCCACCAATATGCTCAAACACAGCGAGCGCATCCGCCCCGAGAATAAGGCTGGCCACTGCGGTAATCAGAAACGCGCGAATGAGAATCTTACGTGAAGACAGGCCCGTCATGATGCGGCCCGTAATCAGCGTGGCCACCAGCGAACTCAGAAGCCCTGGAATCATCATCAATGCTGCCTGCACGGGGCTATAACCCAGCACCAATTGCAAATACTGGCTCAAATAAAACAGCATGCCAATATACAAGAACATGGACACGCCATTGACCACCACAACGGTGGTATACACGGGGTCTTTGAGTAACGCGACGTCGATAAGCGGGTGGTGTGGAACGCACATGGCGTGTGAGAGAGCCCGTCACTGCTGTTGTGACAGCAGCGAGGGCAACCAGGAGCGATGGCCCTCAACCGGCAGAACCTGACCACATACACCAGCGAAAAACAGCGCAATAATGCTGAGCACCGCACCTTTGACATCAAAAGACTGGTGTTTGTGGGGGGCGCTTTCGGAAGAACACACAAGCCGCCGAGAATGATCGCCGCGACCAGCGGGACATTAATCAGAAACACCGAACCCCAGTGAAAATTCTCCAACAAAAAGCCGCCTAGCAACGGGCCGACCGCGGCACCCACCGAATACACCGCCACCCACAACGACACCGCGCGGGCACGCTCTACTGCATTGTTAAACATGGCCCTGATCAGCGACAATGTGGACGGCATCAGCGTGGCGCCCGCAGCACCCTGCACCGCGCGAGCCGCGATCAGCATTTCTGGTGTGTTTGAAAAAGCCGCCGCGACCGAGGCAACGCCAAAGAAAAACGCGCCCCACAACAACAAACGGCGACGACCAATACGATCCCCACCGTGCCCATGGTGACCAACAACGCCGCCACCACAAATGCATACACATCCGCTACCCACAGCATTTGGGTGGCGGAGGGGTAGAGATCCGTGGTGATTGCGGAATGGCGAAATTCAACACCGTTGTGTCAATGGCCAAAATGGCAATAGCGCAACACAATACCGCAAGGCCCCACCAGCGGAGAGGGTAAGGTGTGGCGGGGTCTGAAGCCGTGTCTGGGGGCGGGGTCGGTCATACCAAGAAACCGTACTCCGGCGTGTCCGGTTTCAACTGCTGACAATGCAGATGCGATTCCTCCATGCGCTGCAACAACGGCTCCATATCCGCAGCGTCACCCAATTGCAGGCCGACCAATGCCACGCCCGTTTCGCGGTTGTTCCGCTTCAAATATTCAAAACGCGTAATGTCATCATTCGGACCCAAAATGTCCGTGAGAAACAGGCGAAGCTGGCCCGGTTCCTGCGGGAAATCCACCAGGAAATAATGCTTCAAACCGCGGTGAACAAGCGAACGCTCCACAATCTCGTTATAGCGCAGCACATCATTATTACCGCCCGAAATAATGCAGACAATCACCTCACCCTTACGCGCGCGATACTCCCCCAACCCCGTCACCGACAACGCGCCCGCAGGCTCCGCGACAATGCCCTCATTCTGGTACAAATCCAGCATCTCGGTACAGACCGCACCCTCGCTCACATCCATCAGATGCACCCGCGAGCGGTGCTCATCCATCACCTGGTAATTATTGTCACCGATACGCTTCACCGCCGCGCCGTCGACAAACGGATCGATGTCCTGAGAGTCACCGGGCCGTCGTTTTCAGGGCCGCCTTCATTGATGCCGCCGACGAGGGTTCCACACCGACAATCGCCGTGCGTGGGGCCATATCCGCCAGGTAGCTCGCCACGCCCGAAATCAAGCCACCGCCGCCAACAGGCACAATGATCGTGTCCGCCTGCTTGCCCAGCGCCGTCAACTGCGCAAGAATCTCCGCCGCAACCGTGCCCTGACCAACGATGGTCTCGCGGGCGTCGAAAGGCTCCACCAGCGTCGCGCCCGTCTCCGCCGCATATTCCTTTGCCGCCTGCGACGCCTCATCAAAGGTGGTACCAGTGAGCATCAGCTCAACATTGCCGTTACCGTGCACGCGAATGCGATCCAGCTTCTGCTTCGGTGTCTGCTTCGGCACATAAATACGGCCCTTGATCTGCAGTTTCACACGCATAGGCCACGCCCTGCGCATGATTGCCTCGCCGACGCCGCGACAATCCCCGACTCACGCTCCTCCGGCGTCAACTGCGCAATATTGTTGTAGGCACCGCGAGATCTTATAGGAACGCACATCCTGCAGATCCTCACGTTTTAGATACACCTCCGCGCCCGTCTGCTCGGACAAGCGCGGGCAGTACTGCAGAGGCGTCGGGGCGATCACGCTGGAAATGCGGGCCTGGGCCAGCTGGATATCAGCAGCGTGAATGGGAAGCATGGGGGTGTGGTGGGCTTGCTGGTTTTGCTGGGGGTAGGGGTCCCGGCGGTGGTTGTTGGCTTGGCGGCGGCTCCGGCGTCGGCGCTATCGGTGCGACGGTCATGGGGAGGATTCTAGTCCCGATGCTGGTGGGAATCGAACCAGGGTGCGGGGAAGCGGGAAGGAATATAACCGCAGTGAATATGTACGAGATTAACGCGAATTAGGGTGCAGGGAATACATGTAGATGTTCATTTGACGTGCGTTTTATTACCCCAGAACAGGTGACAGACTGTCCCATTTACGAGAATAACCACATATACTTTTTCGATAAGTTTTGTTAGCCAGATTTTCCCGAGGACAATACTATGCCGTCACAGTGGTGGATTTCCCTTAATTCCGTACAGTTGCCCGTGCGTATGGAACATATTCATGCAGCAACCACTCGCTGGTTCGATGTTGGGGATGCCCACTGGACCACGCACTAGCCCTATTCCATTTCCCCGCTGGCAGAGCGGCATGGGGAATACGGATTCCAACTTGGACTACTTGTTGATGAGCTATCAGACATTCTGCTTGATCGGCTGAATGATGACCCAACTTTGCGGCTGGGAGAACACCACACCAGCGTGAGCACAGCCGACATGACTCACTATGAGAGCTGGGATGATCTTGCGCACTGGCATGGCGCTACGCAGTGGGATATTGCCTTACTCACCCCCACAACACATCGTTCTGGCTCGCGCAATTCTCCCCTGCCGAATATTCCTGCCATTGTGCGCGGACTTTCGCAGCATTGGGAGCGTTAGAGCGATGTGCAGGACGTCGATTTCAGTGACCTCCTGCATGATCTGGGTCGCGCGGTGTGGGCAAGTGATCTCAACCTTTCCAGCACCACAGTGGATTTCCACCGCCAGATCATTTCCGGTTGCATTGGGGAACTCCACCTGTGTTGCGACGACCGCACACTCGCACCCATTGCCGATAAGTTACTGCGACTCGCACCCTACTCAGGTATCGGGAGTTTCACGTTGAAAGGTTGCGGGGTGTGCGAAGTAAATCCGGTGAACCCAGTGAATGCGAAATCGAGGGGCGATCAAGGCCAGCACGATCAGCACCCGCACGGAGGTAACCGCATGTCATGGCTTTGCTGAACATGCTTTCTCGGAGCGCAGCCTCGGGATCGCATGGAAGAAAGTCAGAAACGAGAATCCGACGATGGGGAACCTCGCACCCAGCATTCTGAAATTCCAGGAAGACGCAGAAGAAAAATACTGCGCTTATCAGAAGCGCTTCTCGATGGAAGCTACAAGCCATACCAGTTCACCGAAGTTGACATTGAAACAAACAGCAAAGAACGCACCCTGCACATCCCCGCAGTACAAGATCGCATTGTCGCCCGCGCGATACTCGCTACAACCACCTCCCGCATTGATCCATTGCTCGGCGCGTCCGCGTTTGGATACCGCCCGGGATTAGGCGTGGCGGATGCTGTACAAGCGGTTGTTGATGCCCGCGAGGCAGGGCTCAAGTGGGTGCTGCGAACCGATGTTGACGATTGTTTCCCCTCCCTCTCCCCCGACATTGCATTTGAGCGCTTCACCCAGGCAGTGCACGATACCGACATCACTGATGTGGTGGAACAATTACTTGGCCGAACGGTAGGCAACGGGAAAATGCGCGGCACAACACTTCCCGGGCTTCCCTCGCTGCCCACTCTCCCCTGTGCTGATGAACCTGGTTCTTGTAGACCTTGACGATGCCCTCAACGCAGCAGGATTCACCGTTGTTCGCTCACGCCGACGACATTGTTGTGGTCGGCGAATCCAAAGAAGAACTCGAAGACGCCGCCCGATTCTGCCAACGAATACTCAGGAGCTTCAACATGCAACTCGGCGAAGACAAAACCGACATCATGACCTTCGAAGACGGCTTTGCCTTCCTCGGCGAAGACTTCGGCCCGAAATACCCACCCGCCATGCCGCTCCAACGCGTCCAAGAACCTGAAAATAGGGTGTTGTATTTGGGTTTGCAGACAGCGTACCTCCGCATCTACAACGGCAGACTGATTGTTGAAAATCGCGAGAAAAACAGCTGGAATGACGACAAAAAACGTGGCGGTAAAGATGATGGGAAGCCCACCATACTTTTCGATATCCCCAGCGGACATGTCAGCCGCATCGTCGCGTTTGGATCCGTGGCCATATCAGCCGGAGTTCGATCATGGGCGATGCGCAATGGCGTAGACATAGTACCAGGCAGTAGACGCGGAACATACTTGGGCGTCATGCAGGGAGCCACAACAAAAGCCCACGCAAATCGGCTCATCGCCCAAGTAGAAATCAATGACACACCGCGCCAACTAGAAATCAGCTGCGCTATCATTCGAGCGAAAATCCACAAACAAATCGTCGTGCTACAGCGGTTTAGCAAACGCGAATCCGAGGAAAAAGTCAGCAACGCGATCACCAACATGCGCAAATTCATGTCGATGCTCGACGACGCCACGAGCATCGACGAAGCCATGGGCCCTCGAAGGCGCTGCAGCAAAAGAATACTTTGCCGCCTATGGGTCGCTTCTACCTGATGAACTGGCTTTCACCACACGTTCCCGTCGGCCACCTCTTGACCTAGCAAATGCATCCCTTTCGTTCCTCTATACGGTACTGCTCGGAGAATGCGTCACCCCTCTATACGGTACTGCTCGGAGAATGCGTCACCGCATTACGAGCAGCCGGATTAGAACCTGGACTTGGGGTACTTCACAGTCCACAAGGAAAACGGCCCAGCCTCGCACTTGACCTGCTCGAAGAGTTCCGGCCACTTGTCGCGGACCAAGTAGTACTCAACGCTGCACGACGAAATCGCCTAACCAGCAAACACGCACGCAAAAACCCTGAAGGGCAGGGCATACTACTTACTAAAAAGGGCGGGAAGAAATACTCAAAGCATACGAAGAACGAATGCTACAAGTGGTCAAAGGCTCACTTCCAGACTTTACAGGAAGCATTCGTGGACACCTCTACAGGCAAGCACAACGCCTAGCTGGTGCGATTACACGCGACGACTACGAATGGAGTGGAATGTCATGGCGATGATGAACATTGTGGCCTACGATGTGCAGAACAACAACAATCGTGCCAAAATAGCCGCGCGGCTCCAAGCACACGGCAACCGCATCCAGCGATCAGTCTTCCTGATCACCATTGAGCGCAACGAACTAGACGCACTCATCGAACAAATCGAACAGTTCATGGACCACAACCACGACAGTCTGATCGTTCTACGGCAATGCCAAAACCTGCTGGTCCCACGCGAAATTGAAAGGACAAGTAGATGATGACCACGACGAACTCTGTTGGACAGTTATGTGACATGACCAGGGCTAATACCTGGGGGTGCAAAACCGGCTTGAGAAAAATCGATACCGGCGTTTGGTGTGTAGTGGGTTGACCTGGTGTTTTTATCGTGATTTAAGGAAGCAAATGTGGGAATGTGATCTCATTCGACGGGGGTGTGTAAACCGTTTCCTCCGCCGCTGGTCAGAGGGGTGTTTTTCTGGTAGGGTTGGGAAACCAAGTACCGCGATATAGCGGATGGAAACTCGGATTCAGATTTGTACCCGTCTATAAGATACCGTTGAGAACCCAAGTACCGCGATATAGCGGATGGAAACGTCAAGATTGGCGTCGAACACCTCCTCCGCTGTGTTGTTGGGAACCAAGTACCGCGATATAGCGGATGGAAACTTCATTAGAAAGTGCCAGGACCCAAAAAGTCGCTTGTTGGGAACCAAGTACCGCGATATAGCGGATGGAAACAGCTATGCGACAGTAAGACCGTCGCAGCCGACAATGTTGTTGGGAACCAAGTACCGCGATATAGCGGATGGAAACCAAATTCGACTATATCGTTGGCAAAATTTGCCAGTTGGGAACCAAGCACCGCGATATAGCGGATGGAAACTTTTTGCCCCAAACTTAATGTTCTCATTGTTTTCCTTGTTGGGAACCAAGTACCGCGATATAGCGGATGGAAACTAATCAGGTACAGCCCAGGGCAGCGGCCGGTCTTTATGTTGGGAACCAGGGCACCGCGATATAGCGGATGGAAACGTTCCTCCTGAAGGCGGAAGACCCTCAGGATCTTCTCGTTGGGAACCAAGTACCGCGATATAGCGGATGGAAACCTTACGAGTAGACATTTTTAATGCCCTTTCCCTACTAGAAGTTGGGAACCAGGGCACCGCGATATAGCGGATGGAAACTTGCTATTGATAGCTGGGAGGGTTTCCACCAGCAGCAGTCAGATACCAAGTACCGCGTTATAGCGGATGGAAACAATAAACATTGCCACGTACAAGGCAAAAATCTGAGTCATGTCAGATACCAAGTACCGCGTTATAGCGGATGGAAACCGGCTACTAAAGAAAACCTCCACTCGGCTTGTACTGGGTGTTGGAAACCGGCACCGCGATATAGCGGATGGAAACGTGACGGCAATGCCGTCGTTCTGCCATATTGCCTGTACGTTGGAAACCAAGTACCGCGATATAGCGGATGGAAACGCCAGAGCCAGCCTTGCTCGTTTTTCCCGAGTCGCCGTTGGAAACCAAGTACCGCGATATAGCGGATGGAAACTGGGTCGCTCTTGACCCATTCCTTGATTTTTTCCTTTGCTTGGAAACCAAGTACCGCGATATAGCGGATGGAAACCTGCGGCCAGGAGGATCAAAATAGCCTTGATGGTACCGGTCAGATGCCAAGTACCGCGTTATAGCGGATGGAAACTCACCGCGAAGCTGCTTAAGTTCAATGATTTTCTCACTGTCAGATGCCAAGTACCGCGTTATAGCGGATGGAAACGGTATGCTGGGATTTGTAAACAGCGGGTCACTATTTGTTGGGAACCAAGTACCGAAAAATAGCAGTCGGAAACCATATATCTCAGGCTCCCCTTGAGCTATAAGCAGCGCAGCTGTCGAGCGTCACGTTTTGTGACCGCTCAGCGCCATCGACCTTGCACCCCACCACCAACTGCATGGTCTGGTTGGGCTAAGCCAAACAAGCAAAACTAGACAACCCGAAATCCTCTAGCATCACCATGCTCACTGCACCTGTGCGCAGCGCAAAAAGGCAATCAAGTTAGATTCTAACTTGGTTGCCTAAAATAACTTCCCTTGTCATCAATCATCTATAGGTGGAGCCACATACCCGTACTTTTTTCAACTGCCGATATTGCTCATCAAGTGACTTCTGAGATGGGTGAACCCGAGCTATTCTCCACCTCCCACCAGGTACGCCTCTCCCCACGCTCCCAGTTGAGAATGACCAAATGTTCCCAAAGCGAGCTACTATCACGCCCGTTCAACAAATCAAAGGCTTGACCCAGCTCAAAAGAAACAGTTTTTCGGAAGGCGGGCACAAAAACAATGGGAATATTGGCATCGCCCATTCGTTGCCGAAACTGCAACGCTCTAGCCACCAACAAAAGAACATCATTTAACAGATCTTCTGCATGAATATTTTTGTTCTTTGTTTTTCCACCAGGATTTTCAACCTCATAGATTTGATGTAACTGTTTTTCCCGAAACATCATCGCTGATAATTTTTGCATCATCGAAAGACCCGTCGGGAATTAATGAAAAATGGTGACCAACATCAAATACAGTGTCCAAACTAAGCTTTCCACCGCCTGTTAATCTATTTTGCACAGTAACCAGAATAACACCCGTTTTAGATCGACACTCCACGGCAGAAATGAATACTGATTTTTCAGGCGACAAATCGCGCGATTCACCGACCCGACACTCCAAGATCTCAAAAATTTTAGGGTCGGAACCTAGATCAAAATCCTTGATGCGTTTTTCCATATCAAAAGGCGACCAACGAGGCTATTTATCGGCGGAAATGTCTTTTGCGATCTTTCGATCATCCGGCATTTCAACCAACTCTATATCATTTGGAAAAATATATTTGAGATCCAAAAGCTATTGCAGCTGGGAATAGAAGATTGGGAACAATCAAATATCCTGTAGAAACATCGTCTTCATTCATTGAGTCTTGCATACGCTGATATATTGAGTTAATGTCATCAACCCAGTCAAAACCGTGGTTGCCTGGCAACGATAATTTATGCGTGAGCGCCCGGTAGTCTTGATAACCAGCACCTTTTATCAGTTTTTAAATGAGGAGCCATGATCATCCCTCATTTTTACCCCAAGAACACCAATATAATATCCAGTACCCCATTTGGATAAGCTATGTGGACGAATTCCAAATACGACAACGCCGGATAGAATCATGAGCAAAAAATATAACAAGCGACGCATAAAGTATGACGATCGTGCTATCAGCTTTCGTTAGCTCAAATACTTTCGTCGCTACTACGCTCCAACTGCAGCTACAATGACGGCGCTGGTAGCTAATGTATAATCCCATACTTGAGTCCTAAACTTTCTTCCAAGTTTTTCCAACATCGCAGCCATTTACTACCCAAGACTGATAAACTCGACAGACGTCGCAGGGTTGTCTTTCCTTCGAGCTACCCACACTGTTGCGTTTGATAGAACATTTTCAAAGATTCCCAAAAAAAGAGCTGCTTTTTATTTTTTGAACTACACAGTTTGCGCTTAGCAGCTGTGTGATCAGAAAACGTCAATCTGATAGCGACGAACCCCGATTCGAGGCTACGATCAACGCGGATGCGAATGTATTGGTCATCTCCCCAACCCCACATGTGAGTTGCAAATGGCGGCACAGCATCTGGAAGATTATCCACGAGATGGAATACCCCTGAGCGGAGGTTCGTTGTGGGAATCAGCCCAGAACCACCACTTTATACCTTCGGTTGGAATTTCATGAAAATTCGCAGCATCAATTTTTAGTGATAGTGGCATCGCCCATTATCGTCACCTACTTCACTTCCCTTTTTCAGAGATTTGTTTGACTTCCATTTTTGAGTTTTTCCACATCAACTTTCATGGGTAAAATATACTGATTTTTTTTATCTTCAGCAGACAGGCGTCCATACCCACGACTTATTCCTGCACCTATACCAATTATTCCTTCATGAAGATCACGAATTACGTGCTTGATCAAATTATTACACTCCGTATATTTTTCTTTATCTGGAAAATCAATATCAAGCTTTGTCAGGAAGCCGGGAGGCACACACTCCCAGGTGAATTTTTGCAGTATCCTTGGCCCCACCGGAAAAACGATCAATAGCCACGTGTTCACGGAACCGAAGATCCTTCTTATTTATAGCTTTTCCGTTGACATCGGTAAGCCACTATTCCGGAACCTTAACAGGCCCCGACCTGTATCCGAGGAGCCAAACATAACATTAGCGACGTCGTTAGCCAAATCAGGGCCATCTACAAGAGTGACGATCGTTTCAACCCTATGCCTAAATACACCTTTCCATGAGGTTGCCGGGATAGTAGGGATGACCGAACTGTCGGTAAATAAGAATCGGACCAGATTCAGGCTTTTCGAAACCAATATGCACCGGTTCCTTCAGTTCAAACTGCACAGAGATAAGGCTAGCCCCTGTATTTTTCTTTTTGGTTCGAGCTTAGCGTATTCTATGTTACTGTCTGAATTGTTCGCTATATTTTTGCGTGACCACCAAAAAGGCACTGTTTTTCGAATAACCACCACCGTACCCCTTTATCGCTATCGAGATTTACCGAAACGCGCTCGACGTTTTTAATTTTACCGCGCCCTAGACCTACGCTACGACCACGACCAGCTGCGGATGCCAGTTTTTAAGACTTCGTCAAACTGGCTCACGTAAGACTTGTGATCGTCACTTGCACGCCCCTGAACCTGCACGATGATGCGATATGATGCGCGCCCCACAATTTCTTCGTTGCGAAGCATGCGATTCAGCGCCGCACCAGTCTTGCCGTTAATCGCGGTGCGACGACGCTCCAAAAGTCTCAGGCAGTTCTTTGGTGTCTGCCAACTTAGCACCAAGGATTTCAACCGAGCTTGCAGCGGTCATGGTTTTCTTTTTGCTATCAGATTCGACACCCTGATGTGACGTAGCCAAACAACTCCTCGGTGTACTCAGCAGCTTCAGCCGCATCGTTAGATAGAACTTTCATGGCAGTTGCACGAAGACTACCAGCAATTGACGGTCCTGGAAGCACAGGCTCTTTGGTTCTTGGATTTTGAACAAATGGAATATCGATCTTGTCGCTAAGCGTAGACAACCCACCAATGAGCCACGAATCCTCAAAAATCAAATCAATTGCGTACAGCGTTATCCAATTACCGTCAGACATCACACTTCCCTTTCTAGAGCGTTAGAGTGAACCAGCTCAACCTCTCCAAAACCTTCGTTTTTGCCGCAAACCAATTCCTTGCCCAATGTTCCGCAAAGCTTCAAGATTCCAGCCATGCAAAAGTGCAGTGCTACCAGCCGCAAGTGTCCACTCCGTGGGCTTTGGCATACGCGCAATGCTATTCCACCCCGACTCTGTTGCGGGTCGAGTCCACGTGGCATCGACTCTTCCCTGATCGGGCGCACGATCCGGATCCGATAGCCACTTTTCAAGGTTCAGCTCTGGAAAGCCGAACTCGTCGACAAGAATCGCAGGCGACTTGAGGTACAACGCAACAAGATTGCTGTTCGGCGGTGGCGTGATTTCAGATGGAGGTGACTCCATTTGTTGGCAATCCACTCGACACGGCCAAGTACCGATTTTTGCCTCCAATGGAGATTCGGCGATCCTTGACGGTTATCCACTTCACAGCCATGTCGTAGTAGGGGCGAATCTCTTGATACGGAGTGTTCCATGAAACGTGATGTCTTCCTTAAAAACCTCGCGCGAAAAATAGGTTCTGCTCCAGAGCAACGCCGCGTTCCGTCAAAGCAGTCGTGGTCACGTTTGTCGACCAGTCGCTCGGAATGCTCCATCCTTGCCATACCTCAAGTTTCCTCCGCAGCTAGGGCAGAGCTCTGGTTCATCAGCCTCCGACGCTGCGTCGAAACGAAAAATCCCGGCAACCAGAGCTGCTTCGGTACTTACATAGCAGGGTTGAGACAGGCATAAACTCAGCCTCTTTGTCGCCACGTCGCGGAACAGCCTGACGAATATGCATACTCTTTTGCAAAACAGATCATCAAACGCCTGTTGCATTTCACCGTCAGGAATAACCTAGTGACCAGGATCGAGGTGACTCCACCACGCAGCGCCAAGCGCGCCTCGAATAACACTTCCTCGAACAATGTCCTGCATCCGTTTTAGAAATCGAACCTCGTCGCCGCGCCCAACCGACACACGAGACAGTGGTGTCAACGTGTACGAAAAATATGTGTAGTCAGTCATGCGTGCTGTTCTCCTCAAGTTCTTGATGATGTCCTCATTGCTGAGCCCCTCAATGGGTGGGGGCGTAATACTCACCCAGCCATGCCCTCGTCGGCGCATAGCTCCCAAGTTGGTAACGCTGCGCGCGGCGGCACATAGAACGGCTTTGTGCTGGTCTAACTCAGTCTTTTTCCATACTCGCCAGCTGCTCGATCCTAAACGTAGCGGCTTCAGCCCAACACTGATCGTAAAAACCAGATGATGCTCCTCGGTAAGACCCGACTCGGGCTTGGTCGAATCCATTGCGACACGGTTAGACGTACGAACGCTACAGCCCCCGTCCTCAAAGACGACATCTGAAAACCACCACTTACCAGGGGTGTGAGCTGTACCAAACACTTCATCAATGAGCTTTTTGCGCACCTTATGGGACATTGGCGGCTTCTGCCCGCAGCCTTCCTTTAATGCTGCTTCCTGAATTAGCACATCCTTATTAACCCGCATATCTGCGCCATCGCCAGCAGATTCACCACCGACAAGGAAGGGACCATGAAACTCAATGCTGAAAGTTCAACTCGACGGCGCTCATGATGCACTTTCCTCCTTACCGCCATCGCCAGTTGGCCACCAACGAGCACGATGAAGATCCGCCTCGAGAGTGCTAATGTCAATTTTAATTTCCTCGTCTCGAGTACGCTCTATCCATTTTTTGAGATAGTCCGAGCACTCTTCGAGCCATCCCGTCGAGCTTTCCCTCACTTTTTCATCATGCTCCCTGCATCCACACGATCATCTGATTACGAAGATTATGCTGGGCAGACGAGTTGAGCTTACTAATTGCATCGGGAACATTGTGAACGCCATTTTATCTGATCAGCTGCATCTTTATATAAAAATGACATACTTGTCTTCGGTATAGTCCGACTCTCCTCCACCTTCCGTCAAATCCATCCAACAAATTGCCGATCCTCGAGTTGCTTGCTTTGCGCGGCTCAAAGCCTCTTCAGCTTTACGCCTACAATCATAGAACGGGTAGCTGTAATGCGAAAACACAATACCAACCCCAAAGAAATTTCGCTGACTAGGATTTCTAGCTCTTCCTTAACCTCTTGCCTCAGATTTGCACCGCTAATCTCGTCAAAAGTAATATTCCTTCACTCTCGAAGGACCTAATTAACTCAATCGCAAATGTCCACGCCTCGATCTGCGGGTGACACTCACCAGAAGATCGTCGCCACCAATGTAGTGCGGAATTACCACACAGTCGCCATCATCTTTACCTTGAACTTCCAAGGTCGCATTATAAACGGCAATTTCCGTGCAATAGGTGAGCCACTTTGCGGCCTCTGCCTTAGTCTCTGCAAGTTCTGTATACTTGTGAACTTATTAAATAATGCGCCAATGTTGTTGCCGTCAGCACTGATCGGTAAACATGATTCCGCAAGCTTCCTTCTAGAGGTCCTTTCCCCCTCGTCGATCGAGCAAGCTCGTCAAAATCCTTCGCGATTGACCAGTCCATCCACCAAGAAATATCGTCATTCTTCGCATTTTCAAATCGCGTTAAACAGTCTTTTCCGAGGTTTTCTTGTATCTCACCAAACGGTCTTATAGAAGGCTCCGATTTGCACCCAGTACACGTTGATAAGCCCGAAAACTCCGAAACTGAGGGAACAAGCTCGTAAGATTCATCCGGATCTTCATCCATAACTGCAAGCTGGTAAGACTCAAGAAAAGTATGCGCTCGACAACGCCATCCAGACCATTCAACTCCGGGCAATTTATCATTAAGGTGTAACAATAACTTACGCGCAACCTCGTCGGCACGTTCATCAGTTATCGTTTGGGCACATGAATTCTTCAGAACAACAACGCCATCAATATCGCCGGCCTCGTCCGCAACCTCAAACTCGACGAAACCCTCGTCTTGCAGCCATTTTTGTATCGTTGATTGTGAAGTCTCGTTCTGTAGCAAAAAAGACCCACCGCGAATATATTTCAACTTTACGGGCTTAGATAGCCACGTTTGAATACGCTTAGCACCAATATCTATATAAGTGTTTTCCATTAATACTACCAATCCAGCGTCTGATCGTCACGTAAAGGTTGTGAATAGTCTGCAGGCTTCAACACCGGCAGTGGCTTCCACTCTCCCCAATAGGTTCCATTGTTGCCACCACCCGCAGCACCACGATTCTCGACAAAAAATCTGTATGACTCATGAAACTTTTTGTTCCATACTGCTCCCACAGGCATCGGGGATACGTAACAAATTCCTTCATGGCACCCAGGCCGTCAAAGATCCATCAATCTCGCAAGCGATTTAACGTTTTCTACGAGCTTTTTACGAGTTCCGTCAGTTATAACTCGATCCTCAATAGCCTTCACAAAGTCTGACCATCCATCCCGAGTCATCCCGAGAGCAACGTCAGGTGAGCTCTCTTTATCACTGTCAAACTCAGGAGCGCCGTCACAGTAGCGTTCTTTGGAACGAAATATGTGATAGGAGGAAATACGCGGAGCGACGGAACCGAAACCAAGTGGCTTTTCCTCCTCCTAGTCGTACCACAGGCACCTCCTGGGCCACTAATGTTAAATCGACTCGAACAAGGAAACCGGATTCAACAGACACCAAAGCGATGCCAATTGAGCACCCGTAATCTGGTCAAAGGTCACCTCACCTTTAAAAACCGTTCTTTTCGCTATCATTTCCAACCGAAACAAATCTACGTTTAGTGATCAGTTCATCTTTGACACCATCAAACTTTTTCATAATGACGACGCCCATGGTGCCGGGGTACAGCGGATCGTGGTTCCAGTAAAATTTTCGTCCCGCAGGTTTCCGCTCGACATATTTCGCGACGGTCCCAGTGAGATGTCGTTTCGCCTTCGTCGGCCATATCGGGGAGTTGGTTCTCCTTGTAACCTTCTAGGATTAGTCATATAGAACTGACCGTTAGAAGGTTTCGGCGAAGATAAGGGCATAATTTCCTTCTCAGAGGAAACACTTGCAGCACCGCTTTTGAGTTCTAGGCTTCCGAAAGCGAACATGCCCGGCATAACCTAAACCCTTTTCACCTTTTTCTCTTTCAGGCCCTACAGCTCCAAACAAAGAACAAGACAGGCACACGCCGTGTTCTTCATCGTTTGGGTCACATGGACTAAGGTCACCGAGCAGATCACCGAGATGCATAACTTCGCCGCTTTTTTCACTACCTTCCGGGAAAACAGCAACGCGGCGCCATATTGCGCTATAGCTCAACTCGGTAATCTGCTCCTTATCCTCTACCTTTGCAATCCGCACCCATAGTGCGTCTCCCGGCGAGAACCTACCATTTTGTGAAAGACGTTTTCCAAGAACTTTTCCTAACCCTTTCACTTCAATTTTGCGCGCGGAGTGCCCTTTCAATTTTCCCTTTATTTCCAGTTTTCTCTTCGAAGGTCATCAGTTCCGTCAACCTCAGCCTCAAAGTGTTTCCACACTTCATCGCTAACACGAAGCGCATCTGCATATACGTCGATTTTTCGCGCGGCCCAATGCCAAGCACGCATTTTTTTTCGTGTTCCACCGTCGGTAATAATTATTACGTAATCGTTGTTCGAATAGGTATCAATGTTCCCGTCTCGCCTTGGCGCAAACTCACGCGGTTCATATACCTTTGCTCTATTATTTTTCACAACCACGTCGGAATTGCGGAACCGCACGATGTCTCCGGTTTGAGGCAGATCATTTTCACTCTGTCTCACGACAAGCACGCAGCAGACCCTCGGCGTTAATCCAGATGGTTTTTCCATCAGCACTCTCATTGTCGGTACTGCTGGTACGTATGGTACGCCGGATACTGACTGGCCTACCGTCATCATCGACCTTCTCGACTACCCCTATCACCCAGTCTGCACTATCAGTTCGTTGGCCTTTCACAGACGCCTCGCGATACACTGGAATATAGTCTTGATCAACCACCGACATGCACCCAAAGAATAGTGCTTCATGGAGCGACCGCATTGTTCCTTTTACGCTTGATCCTGAACCCGTATTTTTCCACGATTGTTTCCAGGTCAAGCCAACCCTCCTCTTCGGCCTTTTCGGGAGAAGTAAGGGTGATTTCAACTCCCATTCAACTGTAAAACTTCCCGTATAGAGTTCTCTGTCTTGTGCGCCAGATCCATCATGCATTTGTAGTTGTTCTTTTTTTATTGAATCAGGAAGAGGCAAGAACGTATACGGGTTAACAAATTTAGTCATAAATAAACCTTTCTACACACTTCATTTTGATTACTCCCCATCGCGCAAGATAAAAAGTAATCGGCATTGTAAGTCATATGTTTAGCTTTCCGATCGCTGCACCCCGTCATCGCCAAGTTCATCAGAATTGTATACTGCCTGAATTGGGTAACCCACGTTGATTAAAAGTGTTCGACCATAGACGTCCTTTGGTATCGGATTGCCATATTGTTCTTCTGTCCGCTCGTACGCTATTACCTTATAGGTAGTTGAGCAACCGACCAAGAAGAATAGCCAACGCTGCCGGACCATGGCACGCCAAGTGCATTAGCGGTCGACTGTCACCGATCACGTTTCAAGTTTGCGAATTATTTCTCGGCTTAGTTCGCCAGCCCATCGGTGATCAATTTGATCATAAGTGGTAGAAATTACTATCACCTTATCAAATTTGCCATATCCTTACCATTTTGTCGAAAAGACTTTTATCGCATCTTGGAGCCATCGAAATCAAGACTGCGACTTGATTCTGCATCATCGTCGCTGCCACCAGTTGGGCGGCTAATGAAGACCTCAACAGCATCTTTTGGCGAACTTATTTCCCGTTTGGAACACCAAATATTATCGTCACGATCTACTATCCGATTTCTTTAAATTTCGTTCCGGGAAATGCAGCCCCAATCGCGAGTGCGGGCGTTAGGTGCATACGTCCAGTGATTTGAATTTTTATCTTTCAGCCTGCGCCTGCAGCGTGTTTGAAACAAGCGGAAGCATCTCTTTAAGATCTTCGAGTCCTTGTTTAGAAAGTCTTCCGGGATTCTCTTTCGTCCGGATTTATGCGTATTTGAAGATCACCTTTTGCATTGTTCGTCGGTGATTGCCGGCATTCTGGTTTCGACGTTTATTGTAATAAAGTATCGGCGCCTGTTGATTCCATTCGTTTTACAACATATCGTATTCTGAATTCAGCATTTCGCTTACCAATTTATTTATGCCATCTTTGTCCAGGCGCTGAACTGATTAATTCCGCTCAAGGTTTCTTTTGTGTCGATTTTAAGAGATCTGTCGGGGAGCGTCATGATCAATTCCGCCTTCGAGCTTTTGCACCGTATTAGCTATTGCCAACGGAAAGTCAGGATCATTTGCCAAGTTCAACAAGATGGGCACTCAAGATTAATCATCATGTCACTTCGACCAGTGTTTATGTGACAATGATTACTCCCGCAGATGTTTCTTTGCCCAGTACTCTTTCCAAGGTTTCTTGTGTTTTAGCGGCAGGCATGTTGTAAAATGTCGCGCCATACCTCGTAACCCCGCTGCATGCAGCAAGGCGCCAATTTTGTTGGCGCATATTGTTCCGTCGTCTCTGCGATACGAACTAAACACCGTTCCATTAGGATCGCGTTTTGCAGATTCGGCCATTCTGACGTTGAGCATATAACATGTCCCTTCTACCCAAACACATGGATTCTGAAAATTTTTGTTAACAGCTCACTATTGTAGCCACGCCACTCAATCGAAAAAGCGCTTTTGTGTAGCCATCAACAAATTTCACATTTTTCAGCACTTACCATTTATCAGATTAGTAGTGCCAACATTGAAGGCCGGGTAAATATGACTTTCAATTACCTATATCACACTTTTTACCCCGATATAAGTTAACCGCCCTAACCTTGGGGTCACTTAGCCACCCCAGAGCAACGTTTTGCCCACCCCTCGAAATCACGCATTTTACTCGTGCACTGACCGATTATAGGCTATTTCATCGCATCTCCACCCCAGCACCTCCCAGTAACCGCCGCACCTATTCTACCCCACTCGACCCCGCGACATCGTCAAGCGTGCCCAACGCGAGCACCTCCCCAACAACGGCACAATATAACCGAAAACCGCCCTTAGGAAGCACGCGAACAACACCCAAACAACCAGCTCCTACCCCAATATCCCCGGCCCCATGGCAGCTTTGAGGTCGCCCATGAGGCTGGCGGATCGAGTGACGCGAAGGTGGTCACCAGGATCATAGTGAGCTTTCATCGCCGTCGA